>JAABUZ0100001981.1_pt1 | contig 35939 bp, 43 predicted proteins | sample 5562091 | NCBI WGS metagenome assembly JAABUZ01 (sample SAMN12813069, study PRJNA571459) | rock metagenome | isolation source: Antarctica rocks | place: Antarctica: Victoria Land, Linnaeus Terrace sud | collected 2015-12-21 | reverse complement strand
CCGCTACGCCGCTACGCGCCCCTGCCCCCACCACCACGACCCGGTCAACACCCCGCCGCGCCCAGGGACGGGGAACACCAGCTCCACCCCCACTGTGACCACCCACCCGGCTACCGGCCGGCCCTGACGGGCCGGCCCCACAAGCCGCGGGGCTCCGCCCCACACCCCGACCTCGGTCAGGAGACACCCGGCGGAACCCGGACACCGCCGCCGGCGGTCAGCCGTCAAGGACTCCCCCGTCCGGGCCCGGGCCCAGGACCGTGTACCCGCACCAGGTCCTCCCGTCCCACACCGCTCAGACCTGCATCGGCAACACCTGCGTGACCGGCCCGACCGCCGCTGGTCCAGGCGTCCGACGGCGACCAGCCGGTCACGAGGGTCGGGAGCGGGAAATCCGGGCGGGTCCAGCCGCAGTTGCCCCGGCACCCGCCCACCGCGGCGCCCGCCGCTCCGGCCGTCACTGGTCATCGCGCAAAGGAACCGCGTCGTCCCCGCCCGGTGGACCCGACCACTCCGCGGTAAGAGCGGCAAGTGACACCGGGACCGGAACCCTCCGCCCTCCGTTGAGCCTTCCCTATCGCCTCCGCACCACTCCTCCTGGTGACCGAGGACCCTCACGTCCCCGACCCGCTCCGAGAGCGTCATCAACCCTGCAACGGCTCATCACCCGAGACGCAGCGCTCCCCATCGCCACCTACAGCAGCCGACGTGGTGACCTGACACGCGCAGCAAATCCCCCGATATTGGTCGACCGCTAGTAGACTCAGCGCATGAGTAGCTCCATGACCTTCGCCCAGCTAACCCAATGAGCACAACCACTCGCAGCGCCCACGAGCAACACCCACCGGCCACCAATTCCCTTGAAGAATATCGGTCTCCACTACACGCCGCCATGGCGGCCGGCGGCCGAGCGCTGGCGCAGCCAATGACCTCATTTACCTTAGTCGTCGCTCCGGGCATAATGCTGCTGGCGGTAGGCTTCGCGGAGGTGCTGTCCGCTTCGTCAATCTCTTCATTCGTCCTCAATGACGGAAATAGCTACACGGTTGTTAAGCGTCAGATCACCTGGGCGCTAATCGCGCTCCCGTTCGCAGTTACCGCTGCTTTTATTTCGCCCCGGCTGTTGCGGGTTGCCGCCTGGCCGGCGCTGTTGATCTCCGTCGGCCTACTTGCGCTCACTTACGTACCCTCCTTTGGTGTAGCGGTGAACGGCAATAAAAACTGGCTAGCCTTGGGTGGTTCCCTACAAATCCAGCCCTCAGAGTTTGCCAAGCTTGCGCTTGTCCTGTGGGTAGCCGCAGTCCTGTCTACCAAGGAGAATCTGCTCCGCCAGTGGCGGCACCTACTATTCCCCTTGATTCCCGTGGGGCTTGGCGTATCTGGACTAGTCGTTGGCCAGGGCGACGCGGGCACCGCGGTCATCTTCTTTGCGATCATCGTTGGGACGCTCTTCTTAGTAGGGGCTCCGCTGCGAGCATTCGGCGTCGCGGTGCTTGTTGGCGGGACGACACTGGCCATACTAATCATTACCCATCGCAACAGACTGGCCCGGTTTGCTAGCTTCGCGCATCCTTTTGCCGATCCGTCAGGAGCTGGCTATCAGGCAGTACAGTCGATGTATGCCTTTGCTAGCGGCGGCTGGTGGGGCCTGGGTCTGGGCGCCAGCCGAGCGAAGTGGGGAGCGCTACCCGAAAGGTCCACGGACTTCATTTTTGCAATTATTGGCGAGGAGCTCGGCCTGGTAGGCGCACTGTCGGTGGTTATCCTTTTCGGAATTCTGGGATATGCAGGCTTTCGAATCGCCGGACGTAGTCACGACTTATTTGCGGTCCTTCTAGCTAGTGGAATCACCGTCTGGATGATGACGCAGGCGTGTGTCAATATTGCTGCTGTAATAGGGCTGTTACCAATCGCTGGCATCCCGCTTCCCTTGGTATCGTACGGAGGGTCGGCTCTCGTTCCGACGATGGTTGCGATTGGAATACTCGCTGGCTTAGCCCGCCGAGAGCCGGCGGCCCAGCTCTACCTGCGGGCATGCTCCGCACGTCGTAAGCGGCATCGGCGCGAACGTAGCAAGGCACTCGCGTAGCTATCCGCAACCAAAAAGCTATGCAACGGTCTGCCCGCGCGACCAAAGAGTAACCAGGGACCCTGGTAACGATTGCATAACGGTTCCGGGTAGCCCTTGCCTGAAGCGCCTCGCCGAGTTACGTTCTCATCCAGCGATTCGGGATCAATACCGCCGAACCGCTCGCCACAAAATGGCAGCCGACTCTAGAGGGAGCGTACTTAGACATGGTTTCGACTCGACTCGCAGCCTCAGCAATTGGGGCTTTCTCTATCGTTGCGGCGTCTACCATCGCAGCCCAGCCCGCTGCGGCGGCGGCCCAAACTTGTGCTTCCACTTATCTATGCATGTACCCGAACTATGTTGGTGCTACCACCAATCCTCTGCGGGGATACAAATCTCCCGACAGCTATCCTCATTTTTACAACACCGACACGTACAACGGCACGAATGTTCGTCTAGATGCGGGGTACGTGACAGACAACAACGTGTCGTCCGTATCGAACAAGACTGCGTACGTGGTCCTAGTGTTTGCCTATGACAACAACCATTTTTTATGTGTCCCGCCCCTCAACGACGACAACCTTCCAGGAGCGCTCAACGACAACACCACCTCATGGAGGGAAGGTCCCCAGACCAACTGCAATCAAATCGGGCCTTCCGTAAAGTCACCCTCCGGTCGTATTGCCACGCGAATCAAGTAGTACATCCCCGAGGGTCACTCTCTGCATCTCCGTCGCATTTAACACGTGTCGACTGGGGAGGGGTGGCAAATATCGGGCGGTGTGGTGGTGCTTGGTGTCATACGGTCAGTGCGCCATCCGGGCGGCCCGCCCGAACCGCCCGGCCACCTGCTCCACCACCTGCTCCCGCCACACGGCGTCGCTGATCCGCCCCGTCGCCGGCGCGGACAACAGCGCCGGCGCGAACGCGACCTCCACCAGCGCCCCCGCCGGCAGCCCGAACGCGGCCTCCGCCCCGGCCAGCACCGCGGGATCCCACCGGCGCAGCACCCCGTCCAGATCCACCACCACCACCGCCAGCACCGGCCCAGCCTCCCCGGGCGGGAACTACCGGCTCAACCGGCTCAACCGGTGTCCGCTGCTTCGGGGCCGGGACCCGGGCTGGAGCGCGCCGCCTCGTACAGCCCGGCGATGTACCGCTCCAGCTCGGCCCGCCACCAGCGATCGGTCCCGCACCAGCGCGTACACCTGTGACCGGGACACGTTGAGCTCCTCCGCGACCTGCTCCAACGTCAGGAACCGGGCCGGGTTCGCCGCTGCCGCGGACGGGTCGGATTCGGGCACGGCCGCACCGTAGGCACCGCTGCCGCCCGCGCCCTGGCCGCGCACACCCCCGACCACCGACACGGCCGGCGGGATGGCCGCCGTCCACAGAACCCGGCCGCGCCGGACCGCGATGCCCACCGCCGGGGTATCCGCCCCCGGCCCGCCGGCGGCGAGGACCGGGCGCCCGGTCACCCGGGACCCGGCCCGGACCCGCCGGCCGCCCGGCCCAGCGCCACCCACACCCACCCCAGCCCCGGCACCCGGTCGCACACATAGACCACCCCGTACTCATCGAGGTGCAGCACCCCCGCCGCGGCGGGCCCGCACACCGGGAACAGGTCATCGTCGCAAGCAGTGAAAGCAGGCTCGTCCACGGCAGGCTCCTGAGCTCGCGCCGCGGGATGCGGCGGTTCAGAAAGCCGGGACAGACAGGGCGAGGGTTGGACGCTCAGGGCTCGGCGCAGCCGACCGCGCAGCGGCGCACAGCGGCCTTGACCGGACGGGCCCCCGCCCGGTCAGACTCGGAGAACCGCCCCCCCCCACCCCAGCCCGGGCGCGGCAGCACCGACCGCAGGTCGGTACCGACGGCGCGGCTTAGCCGCCGATCGCGGTTCACCCTCCAGTCGACGGCGAGATTCCGACAAGACCTGTCGAACTCCAGCAAGCTCTGAGCCATGACTGCCCGGCGGCTGGAGCACGGCGTCTCTGACGGCTGGGCCTGGCGACGGTGGAACGGGGAGATCGTCGAGGACACCGACCCCGTCGCCTACGGCGATGCCTGGCACTACCTCGTCGGCAAGGTGGTGATCGCGACCGCGAGCCTTGAACTGGAGTTGGCGTTCCTAGCCGCGGCCGGCCTGGACGGCAGCCTCGACGCCTACCGCAAGTACCTCGGTGTCGGGCTGCGAAAGGAGGCCAAGACGGCGGCCAAACGGCTGACCGATTTACCCGGAGCGCGGGAGGCGGTGCAGATGGCTATCGACGCACTCACGCGCCGGGACCACGTCATCCACTGGCCCCCGGTCGCCGTTGTCGTCCCGGACGGGGAATCACCGCCGGCGCGCGGGCCGGTGTCGGGTCATTGGCGACTACCGACCAGACCGCAGGACGCCGTACCGGTCGGCGCGGCGACAACTGGAGAGCTGCGAGAGATCCTGGCCGCGTTGGAGTCCGCGTGGTCCCCGGTCGCCGACATCCGAGGAGCCCAAACATCCGACCGGGACCGGCCGCCGGTAGACAGGACACCATGATCGTCTGGATCAACGGAGCCCTCGGCAGCGGGAAGAGCACCCTCACGGACCGGCTGCGGGAACACCTACCCGACGCCGTCGTGTTCGATCCCGAGTACCTCGGGTACGCGCTGAGGGAGTACGTCCCCCACCTACCGGCGACTTCCAGGACCTCCGGTTGTGGCGTCACCTGGTCGCCGAAACCGCGCTGGGACTGCGCGAGTACAGCGAGACGATCCTCGTGCCGATGACCCTGGTGGACCCGGCTACTTCACCGAGATTATGGACGCCGTCCGCGCCGGCGCCGACGACGTGGTCCACGTCTTCCTCGACCTCGATCGGACCGTCCTGGATCGCCGGATCGCCGGATCGCCGGATCGCCGAGCAGGCCCCCCTCCCGGACGACCCGGAGCGCGACGACGCTGCCCGCAGCTTCCGTCGTCGCACCATCGATCGCTGCTGGCCGCCTCAGCCCGGATGCCGGCGGGCACGCTGCACCTGCGCTCGGATCAGCGCACGCCCGAGCAGCTGGCCGACGACGTCATCACCCACCTCGAGGCCCCGACTGGACGGACCACTCCGCTGCCGTCGTGACCGGGCCGTCCACGGCCCCGCCGCGACAGGGAACTGTGGGGCAGGTGGGCGCGGGGCCCGGGACGGGAGGATCAGTCATGGTCAGTGACCCCGCCCCACCGCCCGAGCCCGTGGACCCGGGGATGGTCCGCCACTTCACTGCCACCGGGTACGTCGTGAACCCGACCCGAACCCGGATGCTGCTCATCCACCACCGCAAACTCGGACTCTGGCTCCCCCCCGGCGGGCACCTCGAGGCCAACGAGGTGCCCCACCACGCGGCTCTACGCGAAGTCTGCGAGGAGACCGGTGTCCGCGCCCGGCTCATACCCTCCGGTGAGCCCCTGGTCGGCGAACCGGGAACCCGTGTGTTCCAACTTCCCCGTCCCTGGGCGATGCTCCACGAGAACATCCCCGCCACCCCGACCGAACCCGCCCACGTCCACCTCGACCTCTGCTACCTCCTGCAGGCCGACGACCACCACCCGCTGCACGCCCAGGAAGGCGAAGTCAGCGGAGTCCGCTGGTGGGACCGGGACGCGATCACCGCAACCACCGGCACCGACACCGCGGTGCAGTCCTTCGCCGGCACCCACCTGAGGTGACCCGCCCCGACACACTGGCCGGCACCCCAGGCCGGTCCGTCCGGGCGTCGCGCCGGCGACGCCGACCAACAGCGGCAACCGCCACCACCGGGAAGGTGCCCTCGGTTCGTGGCGGTCCGAGGGCGCGTCGCACCTAGGCGCCACACCACCAGCGTGTCCCCCTGGGTCCCGGTAACTGCTTTCGGACGCTCCCGGTCGGCGAGCATTCCTACTCCACCTACATCCAGCGTGCCGGCAGCGGAAGCCGGTACTGGTCAGCAACCCGCTGGACGGCCGAACGGTGCTCGTCGTTGGTGGGATCGAGAGTCTTAGCGGGGAGGATGTGCATGGGCACGTCGCCGTGCAACGCCCAACAGACAGCCTCCTCACCCTCAGCGTGCCGAGAGTAGTAGCGCAGGCCCCGGACACGGAGCACGTCGATCAGCAGCCAGCTGATCTCCTGGGTGACCGGCCGGCCCACCTTCTTAGATGCGTTGCGAATTAAGCTTCCGTCGAGATGAATGGTCCCGTCTTTTCCATAGGCGTCAACGACCTCGCTGCGACACAGCTGCTCACGGATCCGATGATGGCTGTCCAACGCGGCCAAGAGGTCTGGATTGAAGACGTCAACCAACCTGCCCACCGGCGCATTCTCGGGTGGCATGAAGACGGCCACCTTGTTGGTTGCCAGAAAGCCCTCCACCTCAGCTGACTTTGTAGGATCGACCAAGTCCCGGAGCGCCGGGTGATCCAGGCCTGGAGTCATCTGCAGGAGGACCGCGTCGGCGTCGGCGTTGGCTCGCAGGCGGGCCATTACCTCCAGCAGGCAGACGTATAAGTGCTCGGCGAAGTAACGCACCGGGTAGTGGTGATGCGGGTCATCGAAGCGGTTGGGCCCGGGCGGTTGCGGCGCGCCGGAGAGGTCAGGGACCGGCCGGTAAACCTGATCCGGGTGTGGGTGCACGCGGAGTCCGCCGTGGTCGGGGAAGGGGACCGCGGCTCCGCTGAGAGCTTCGTCGACGACGGCGTTGCTCAACGATGGCGGCACCTGCGCATGATCTCAGAAGGCATCGACATCCGCCGGGCAACGGGGCGACGGCTCGCCGGCCGGCGGCGATCGGTGAGCAGGTCGACGCTCATCCTTGTAGGAAGGCCCGTAGGGCGCCACGGACCTCACTCATGACCTCAGGGAGCCCTCCGTCAGATGCAGCCCGGATCATCAGCATGGGGCTGCGATCGTCAAGCGCCGGCTGACTGCTCCGCAGGAAGCTCGCGGCGACTGCCGGGGGGTAATCGACCATGACCGCCGCGGTGACCTCGGCTAGGGCGGCGACCCGGTCGAGCTTGATCTCTTCCCGCGGCTCCTCCCCCCGCCGCCAGGCGGGTAGCTGACGGGCGTCTCGTAGACCGGCGCCCGCTGCCGTGATCCTGGGGCCGACGGTCGTCAGCAGGTACTCAACCTGTTCGGTGAACGACTGCTTGCGAACCGTCCTGGCGGCCGCCTCGACGATCTTCGCGGGCGTGCCAGCGGGGACAACGAAGAGGCCTGTTGCGGTCTGAGGAAGTGTGCTCACGGCGACGATCCCTCCTGCGGTGGGGCAACCGTGGGGACGAGGGCTGGGACGTCCACCAGTCGGTCGGGGTCTCGATGTAACGATCGTGACGTCTTCGACGTGTTACCGCCCGCCCGGGGACGGGCTGGAGCGCGACCATCGCGCCACTGTTGCACATCTAGTGTGCGACACACGCGGGGGCGCACCGGTCGGACCACCCGGCCGGGAGGGCTGGGCAGCATCGTCCTCGGCCACCCAACCGCCACGGCCACGGCACCCGGGCGGCCGAAACCGTCCCTCACGCCTTCGCCAACGACGCCATCGCCGCTTGGCCCGCCGGCCTGGCCCCGGCCGGCGTGTCGGTGCCCTCGCCCGGCGGGTCCTCCGCCGGGTGGGCCGGGTCCAGGGCCCGGTAGACCGTGGCCCGGGACACCCCGAATCCCGCGCACAGCTCCCCCACCGACTCCCCACCCGCCCGCAACACGCGGACCTGGCGGACCTGCGCCGCGCTCAGCTTCGGCGGTCGCCCCGTGTGCCGGCCCCACGCCCGGGCCGCCGGCCGACCTCGCCGAGCGGTTGCAGACCCTGGTCGACCGGGGGCAGCAGGCGGAGGCGGTGGCCACCTTTCAGCGGGACAACGGCCGGCTCTCCCAGCCCATGATCGACCAGCTCCGGGCCGGCCCGGAGTTCGCCGCCATGGTGCCCCTGGCCCAGACGACGGTGTAGGCCACGCAGCTCATCGCCTCCGTCTCCACCCCGACCCCGGCGATGCTCGGCACCAGCGTCCCGACCACGATCCTGCGCGGGCAGCCAGCCGCGCCGGTCTTGATCACCGCCTGCGACCGGCTAGCAGCGGCGATGCCCGGAGCGGAGCTGGTCGTTGTGCCGGAGTCCCACCACCACGCGGTCGACCCGGCGGGCACCGTGCGCGAGGTGCTGGCCCGGCTGAACTGAGCCCACTCGGGCAGGGACTCCAGAGCCACCGCGCCACCGCGCACGACGACCGGACCGTGCACGACGACCGGACCGGGCGGCCCGCGGCGAGGACGGGCGCCTGGTCGGTGCGGTCGGCCGGACTGGCACCGTAGGGCGATGACCTCACAGCCAGCCGAGGGGTCGGCGTTCTACCGGCGGTACCTGACCCGGTGCAACGAGCACCGCTTCGACGACCTCGGTGAGTTCATCGCCGACGACGTCAACGGCCCAGCCGAAGGACTGGACCGCTACATCGCCGGCCTGCACGCGGTCACCGCCGCCTTCCCCGTCTACCACTGGGACCTCCACCGGCTGCTCGTCGACGGCCCCTGGCTGGCCGCCCGCCTGTCCGGCACCGGGACCCACACCGGCACCTTCCGCGGGATCCCCGCCACCGGCCGGCGCATCCGCAGCCAGGAACTGGTCATCTCCCGGCTGGCCGACGGAAAGATCGCCGAGGTCTGGGGTGACCTCGGGTCCACCGTCCGCGACGAGCTCACCCACCTGGAGACCGCCACCTGAACCCCCGCCGCCGGCGACCTCCGGGGAACGTCGGCGCGGACCGCGGGGCCCGTGCGCGCCGCCGGCGGTAACGCCCGCCCCGCCGCCGGGAATGAACAGATGTGACCCAGCAGCCAGTGGACCGCAACGAGGCATGGTTCGAGTCGCTGTTCCGCGCCTACGCCCATCGGGTGTGGGCCTACGCCGCCCGCCGGGTTACCGATCCCGACGACGTTGTCGCCGAGGTCTTCGCCACCGCCTGGCACCACCGCCACCAGCTCCCCGACCCCCCGGTCGGCTGGCTGCTGCGCACCGCCCACCACCACGTCCTGCACACCCACCGCGCCGGCGCCCGCCGCACCCGGCTCACCGAAAGAGTCGCCGCAAGCGCACCCGCAGCGGCCGCGGACCACGCCGACGCGGTCACCGACCGCCTCGACGCCCGCCACCGCGTCACCAGCGCCCTGGAGCAGCTGCGCCCCACCGACCGGGAACTGCTCACCCTGTCCGCCTGGGACGAACTCGACCCCACCGAACTCGCCGAGGTCCTCGGGTGCACCCCGCTGGCCGCGCGGGTCCGTCTGCACCGCGCGCGCCGCCGCCTGGCCGCCGTCCTGGACCGGTTCGACCGGCTCGACACGGCCAGCTCCCCCTGCCCCACCGCCTCGGAGGCCACCCCATGACCAACCTCAACCAGCTCCTCAGCTCTGCAGACCCGCTTCCCGACCCGGGCCCGCTGTCCGCCGCGCACCACGACCAGCTCCTGCAGGCCACCCGGGACCGCCGGGCACCGGCCGGTCCCACGCCCACCCCGACCCGCGCCGCCCACCCCCGCCGGCAGCACCGGCTCGCGGCCGTCGCCGGCGCCGCCGTCCTCGCCGCCGCCGTCACCCTGGTGGTCACCCACCAGGGCGAGGACACCAGCGGACCCGTCGCCGGCGCAGTACTGAACGGCGTGACTCCAGCGGCCGGGCCGATCTTCGGGGAACTCCCCTTCACCGTCACCGAGGACAAGGAAACGGAGAGCCAGCCCGGCGCCGCGAGCTGCATCCTCACCATCGACCTCGGACCGCAGGCCTCCCCCCGCACCATCGGCGAGCCGTGCGACACCTTCGGCTTCACCGGTCCGCCCGGCGAGACCCCACCGATGTCCCGCACCGACCGGGTCAAGATCGCCGGAAAGTCCGCCTGGGTCATCACCGGCGGCGTCCCCGCCGACGCCGTCGCCGTCACCGCCATCAGCGAACACGGCACCCCCCTGACCGCCACCGTGGAACACCCCGCGTTCAGCCCCATCGCGGTCTTCGCCATGAAAACCACCGGCCACCGCCTCTACCAGCTCCGATACCGGCTCGCCGACGGAACCCTCAGCCCCTACAACGACATCAGCGACCCCAACTGACACCCACCACCCGGACCGAAAACGCCGCAACGGGGAGGTTCACCGACCGTCGGTATCGGCACGGCTTCCGGACCGGCCGGGAACGGCGTGTCGCCGTACCACCGGGATCGTCCCGTTAACGATCGGCTGCGGGCCGAACGGATGGGTGCCCGTCGTGTCGCGCGCTGCACGGTCAAGTTTCAGCTTGATCGGCTGGGCCGGTGTCGACGACTCGGCGCAACAGGGCGTTGAGGTCGCGGCGTTGCTGTGTTCCCAGACCGAGGGAGTTCTCGACGGCGGTGACGGCGTCGGCGCAGCCGGCGAGCCGTGCCTGGCCTGCGGGGGTGAGACGGGCGGGAACGCGGTGGCCACGGCCGGGCGGGGCCTGCCGGCGGATCAGGCCGGACGTCTCCAGGACGGTGAGCAGCTCGCTGGTGCTCTGGGGGGTGACGTGGATGGCCCGGGCGAGAGCGGCGTTGCCGATCCCGGGGTGCAGGTCGAGTTCGAGCAGGGCCCCGAACTGGGTGGGGGTCAGGCCGTGCTCGGCGAAGGCCTGGTGGAACCGGCGTCCGACCAGGTGCCCGGCCTGCACGATCGTCCAGGCGGTGATCTCCGCGGGGGCGGGTCCGGGCCAGCCGTCTTGCGCTGCCATGGCCACGACCCTACGGTCAATCCCAGACAGTCAGGTGCCTGATGGTCTGAGGTGTTCGGAGGTCAGCGGTGGCTCGGTGGTCTGGGTTCGTCGTCGCGTACCGCTGGTGGGTGATCGCGGCCTGGGTGGTCCTAGCCGGTGTCGGGGTGGTGGCCGCCCCGCGGGCGGTGTCGGCGTTGAGCTACGACTTCGGCCTGCCCGGCCAACCCGGGTATGAGACGAACATCGCGGTCGCGGGCCGGTTCGGCTCCGGCGGGCAGAACGCCCCTGTCCTCCTGGTCGCCGGCGGACCGGCGGGGACTGTCACTCCAGCCACGGCGTCGACGCTGGTGTCCGCGGTGGGCCGGACCCTGCCCGGGGCACGTGTCGTGGCCTGGCCGCAGGACGCCTCGCTGCTGTCTGCGGACCGCCGGACCGGTGTGGTGGTGGTCTACCCGCGTCCGGTGCCGGGCCCGGACGCCTACGCCGCCGCGCTACCGGCCCTGCGGCAGGTCGCCGCCCGGGCGACCGCGGCCGGGCCGGTGCCGGTCTCGGTGACCGGGGTCGACGCGCTCGCCGCCGCTGGCGGTGGGGGCGGGGCCGACGTCCTCGCCGAGACCCTGTTCGGCGGGATCGGCGCTCTCGTCGTCCTCGTCGTCGTCTTCGGATCTGCGTTGGCGGTGCTGCCGCTGCTGGTCGCCGCCACGTCGATCCTGACCACATTCCTCATCGTGTGGGGCCTGGTCCAGGTCACCGAGGTCTCGTTCATCGTCCAGTACCTGCTCGCACTGATCGGGCTCGGCGTCGCCATCGACTACGCCCTGCTCGTGGTGACCCGGTGGCGGGAGGAACGCGGCGCCGGGCTGGACGACACCACCGCCGTCCATCGCGCGATGGCGACCGCTGGTCGCTCCGTGGCGTTCTCCGGGGTCACCGTCGCCGTCAGCCTGGCCGCGCTGATCGCGCTGCCGGTCCCGTTCCTGCGCAGCGTCGGGTTCACCGGGCTGCTCATCCCGCTGCTGTCCGTCGCCGCCGCGCTCAGCCTGCTCCCCGCCCTGCTCGTCGTCGTCGGCCGTCGCCTGGACTGGCCCCACCGCCGGTCGACCAGCCCCGACAGCCGGGCCTGGCACCGGATTGGCGCGGCCGTCGTCCGGCACCGCCGGGTCTCCGCGATCGCAGCTCTCGTCGTGCTGCTGGCGCTGGCCGCCCCGGTGCTGGGGCTGCGGCTCGGGGAGGCTTCCCCGGACTCCCTGGCCGCCGGGGGCACCGGGCCGGGGGCGGCCGCGTTCACCCGGCTGCAGGACGCCGGACTCGGAACGGGGCTCGCGCAGCCCGTCGAGGTGCTCACCCGCGACCCCGCGACCGTCCGGTCTGCGGTCACCGACCTGCCCGGTGTCGCCGGGACCGCCACCGCGCCGTCCTGGACCCGCAACGGCCTCACCGTCCTGGACGTCTGGACGACCACTGACCCCGCCAGCGCCTCGGGGTCCGCCGCGGTCCGCGCTGTCCGCACCACGGCCGAGGCCACCGGCGCCCGCGTCGGCGGCATCCCGGTCCAGGACGAGGACTTCGTCACCGCCGTCTACGGCAACGCCTGGTGGGTCGCCGCCCTCATCGCCGCCGTCACCTTCCTGCTGCTGGCCCGGGCCCTGCGCTCGATCGTCCTGCCGCTGAAGGCACTCGCGCTCAACGTGGTGTCCATCAGCGCCGCCTACGGCCTCACCGTCGCGATCTGGCAGCACGGGCTGGGCACCCGGACCCTGTTCGGACAGGCCCCCGCCGGAGCGATCACCGTGTGGGTCCCCATCGCGGTGTTCGCGTTCCTGTTCGGCCTGTCGATGGACTACGAGGTCTTCCTGCTAACCCGCATCCGCGAGGAACACGACGCCGGCCACCCCACCGACACCGCGACCGTCCACGGCGTCGCCCGCACCGGACGCCTGGTCAGCTCCGCCGCCCTCATCCTGTTTCTCGCGTTCATCGCCCTGTCCCGGGTCCCCGCCACGGACGTCAAGATCCTCGCCACCGCCCTCGCGCTCGGGATCGTCCTGGACGCCACCCTCGTTCGCGGCGTCCTCGCCCCCGCCCTCGTCGCCGCCCTCGGTTCCGCCAACTGGTGGTGGCCCCACCGCTACGGCCACGGCCCGAAACACCGACGCCGGCGGACACCACCCCGGCCCGATCCCGGGCCCGCGGCCGACCGCCGACCGGTACCGACGCCGGGCCGCTGACACCCGGGGAGCTCGTAACCCGTGCCGGGCGCCCGCCCGAACCGGCCTCCGACGGCGTACCGAAAGCCGTACCAGCCACACCCGGTCATCTCCGCACCGCGCGTCGCGGAACAGGTTTCGGCACGACCAGCGCCGTACCACTTCCCACCGTCCCGCAACGGATCGTCTCGGTACGGTGGGACGGGTTGCCGATGTCCGTTGCAGGTTGGCGTGTTTCGGTGGCTGATGCCCGAGTGCGCAGGGTGGTGGACAACCAGCCAGCCCGCGTGGCGGGAAGGTGTTCCATACACGCCATGACGGCTGGTCCGGGGTGGGTGTCCTCGCTGGAGGGTGCCCTACCCGGGGTAGTTCGTCGGCCGGCCTCAGGGGTCGTCGGGGCCGCCCGGTGATGACCCGCCGCCGCCGGCTCCGCCGGAAGTGGACGTGGCGGAGCTCCGTCGCGATCGTGCTGCTCCCGACGTCCCTGGCGATCACCGTCGCTGGGCGCGAGGACCCACGGATACCCGACTGGGTGGGCTACCTCGGGATTTTCGTGATGCTCGCCGGTGGCGTGCTGTCGCTGCTCGACCTTCCCGACCCACCGAGCCGACGACCTCGCCCCTGACCGCGCTGACACAAGCACGGCCCGTCCCCGTCCCCGCGTACGGAGCAGGACCACCCGCCCCGTCTGACCGGACGAGCCCGTCAATCGGTCGCGTCCGCCACGTTCTGGCAGGCGTCGCTCCAACCGTGCCGGCACTGGTGTTCGGCAGCTCCGTCTCGCAACCCCGGCGCGTCCCTGGGAGCAGACTTACCGGGTGGACGCCGACCGGCTGACCGATGCACTGCTGGCCGGCCCGGTGGGCGCGGGTGTCCTGGTCGTCGCCTACCGGGCCGGTCTCGGTCTGGCCGGGCTGACCGACCCGGTCACCATCACCGCGCTGGCAGCGGCGGTCTGCGGGGAACTCAGACCGTGGTCCGGGGAACACCGCGAGCTGGCCGGGTGGCTGGTCGAGCAGGCCAGGCCATTACACGCCATGGCCGCTGACGCCGCCCAGCACCCGGCCACCGCCTGGTGGACCCAGCCGGTGGACCGCGACGCGCAGCTCGCGCTAGGCGCGGAGAACACCGCCCCGAACCCGGCCTTCGCCCTCGGCGGGGGCGACTGGGAGGTGTACGCCCAGCACCCGGGCGCGTACGTCACCACCTCGACCGCGCTCACCCCGGTCCAGACCGACCAGATCCGCTCCGGCCAGCACGCCGTCGAGGCCGCCGGCTACTCAGACTGGGTACCCGGCTACCCACTCCAGCAGGCGCTGCTCCCGATCCGCACTGACGCCCGGATCGCTGAGATCACCAGCGCCGAGGACTGGAACCGGCTCACCCAGGCCCACCCCGCGACCCGCGCCGACGGCAAACCGAACGCCAACCTGCTCGAGAGCGCGGGCCTCGACCACGGACCGGGTCCGGACTGGGCCGCCACCGCGGCCCACCTCGACGGAGTTCACCTCACCCTCAGCGCCGTCCTCACCGGGCTCTACGTCCCCGCCACCCACGACGGGGTCACCACCACCATGTGGAGCAACGACAGCGAACTGACCATCTGGCTGCGCCGAACATGGGACGACCCAGTCCCCCAGAGCCCCTACCCGGACCACCTTGAACTACCGGACGAGGTCCACCAGGCCGTCCACGACCACATCGTCTTCGCGGACCGACCCCGGTCAGGCCAGTGGATGAGGACCACCAGCTGGCTTCGCTGAACCACCCCCGGTCCAGGGCCGATCCCGTCCCGGCGGACGCCACGAAGCGCCGGACCGCGGTGACCACCACCTCGCCCGGCTGGCCCAGCCGGGCCACCGCAACCAGGACAGCCCACGGGCGGGTCTGCTGCGACACCCCGACCAGGACCGATACCGCCGGCGTCCCCGACCGATCGGTGTCCCAGTGAGGAAACCCATGACGACACACCACCCCAGCACGCCCGCCGATCCGCCCTCGCTGCCGGCCGCGATCGCCTCGCCCGGCTTGACGGTGAGCTCGTGATGCTGGAGACCGTCTGGCATCGTTTGGCCTGTGGAATCGCAGGAGTACATGGACGCCGTCGCCGACCGGCTCCAAGGTGACGGGACTACCGTGAGCATGGAGCTTCTACCCCGGGGTGAGGCCCTAGTCGGGTACCGATCGCAGTTCCGGCTGAGGTGGATGGCCACGAAAGTGAACCTGTTCACCGTCGTCCGCGTCTCACCTGAGGTGACGGTGTCAGCGTTGGAGGACTTCACCAACGAGGCTCTGGACTACGGCGTAAAGCTTAAGGACCGGTTCCGCGGCTTACAGACCGGTGTCGCTGCGATCCCCGTGTTGATCGGCGACCGTGTGGAGCCGGCGGCCTCCGACTACGCGAGGAAGGTGCTGCTGCGTCGGTTGGCGGCGTTCGCCTGGCCCGCCGTCGTCGATCTCGAACGCGAGGTCGTGTCGACCCACGAAGGGTCGGTGACTGTGGGCGGCATGTATGCCAGCTGGATGCGGGACCGGACCGCCTTGGCGTTACTGCCCTTGCGTTGAGCCCCCGGCCCCGAGGGACCGATAACAGTGCAACCGTTGCGAAGTGCCGCCCAGCGGAACCAGCCGGGGCTAGCCAGGACACTGCCCGGCACGAGGGCAGGCAGAACGACCTGACGGCGCTTCGTGCGATGCCCAGCCTCAAGGTGGCGAGGGGGCTGCGCTAGGAGGTTCGGGCGAGGCGTCGGAGCTCGTCTGCTGCGTCGGCCAGGGCTTCGCGCCGGTCGGAAGGCCTGTCGTTGGTCGACGTGGTCAAGCGCGGCGGCAGCGCAGACAACCGTCGGAGTCTCGGGCGTAGGCGTGAGCACCCCGCCCTCGCCCGGAGGTATCCCTCTTGCCAGCCGACCCGCCGTCAATAGCGCTCATGGGCACTGCGTCCAGACGGCTCTCCCGCGACCGGGAGGACTGAACGGAGCATTGACCTGCCGCGGGCGGCCGAGTGTCGGACGCCGCGGCTAGCCTCGGGGAGTCCCACAACGGGGACCGATGGGGAGGCACAGTGCGGCTCGTCAAGGCCCAGGTCAGCAGGTTCAAGAGCATCACCGAGACTACCGAGTTCAGCGTCGACGAGAAGGTCACCGCGCTCGTTGGCAAAAATGAGTCTGGCAAGACCGCCGTGCTCCAGGCCATGTACCGGCTCAACCCGCTGCCCAGCGGACACCCGGTCGGGTTCGAGGACCTGCGGGACTACCCGCGCCGGTACCGCTCCCGGGATAAGGCAACTATCCCTACCACCGATCCGGTCGAGCTAACTTTCGAACTGGAGGACGACGACCGAAAGTCAGTGGAGCGCGAGTTTGGCCCCGCCGGCATGACAAGCGGACGTTTCACCGTGAGTCGGCAGTACGGCAAGGAAACTCTGGGCTGGCGCGACGACATTGACGACCTGCTCGTCGTGCGCCACCTCATTGCGGCATCGGGGCTGGACCCCGACCGGTACATGAAGGGCAACGTCGAAACTACGGTCGCCGGGCTCGCCGCGGACGACCAGGCTGTTGCCGCAACGACTCTCGCCACCGCGATCACCGACCGCGACCTCGCCGAAGAGGTCCGCCAGCACCTCTCCGGGAGGCTCCCCCGGTTCCAGTACTTCGACGAGTACAACATCCTGCCCGGGGCCGTCTCCGTGCAGCGCCTACAGACCCTTGACGAGGACGCCCTCGACGCCGGCGAGCGCACCGCGCTGTCCCTGCTACGGCTCGCCGGGGTCGAGTCCGAGGAGTTCTCCGAGGCCGAGTACGAGCCTCGCAAGGCTGCCCTGGAGGCCGCCGCGAACCAGCTGACCGACGAGCTGTTCGACTATTGGACGCAGAATACCGACCTGTCGGTCGAGCTCGACATCGAGTTTCGGCCGAAGCCGGGGACGAGCACACCCGAGCCGTGGCTCCAGATCCGGGTCCGCAACCAACGCCACCGCGTGACCCTAAACATGGCCGAGCGGTCGAAGGGCTTCATCTGGTTCTTTTCGTTTCTCGCCGCGTTTTCCGAGTACGCCGACGAGGACCGGCGGGTGGTGCTCCTCGACGAGCCCGGGACGAGCTTGCACGCCAAGGCTCAGAACGATCTGCTGCGGTACATCGACGAGCGGATCGCCTCGCACCACCAGGTCGTGTACACCACGCACTCGCTGTTCATGATCGAGCCGACCCGGCTGGAGCGGTGCCGCACGGTCGAGGACGTGGACACGGTCGGCACGCGCATCAGCGAGGACATCTGGGCGGCCCGCCCCGACACCGTGTTCCCGCTGCTCGGCGCGCTCGGCGTCGACATGACGCAGACGCTCATCATCGGGGCGGACCAACTGGTCGTAGAGGGCCCTGCCGACGTCGTCTACCTGACCGTCATGAGCGACGCGGTCCGACGGGCAGGCAAGACCCCGCTTGACCCCAGGTGGACGCTCACGCCCGTCGGCGGGCTCGACAAGATCCCCACGTTTATCGCGCTCCTCGGCGGCAGCGACCTGAAGGTGACTGTCCTGATGGACGTGGCCGCGGGCGGCAACCAGAAGATCACCGGCATGGTGCACCGCGGCCTGCTCGACGCCCGCAGGCTTGTGCCGCTCACCGAGATCACCGGGACGGCTGAGGCCGACATCGAGGACCTGTTCGACCCCGGCTGGTACCTGAAGCTGCTGCAGGCGTCCGGTGTGGGAAAGGTCGCCAAGCCGGCGCTGAGGGGCGGCCGGATCGTGAAGCAGGCGGAGGTTGCGCTAGGCGGTAGGTATGACCACTACCAACCGGCAAACCACCTCCTGCGGTCTCCGGGGGCGCTGCTGGACGAGATCGACGAGGCAACGGTCAAGTGCTTCGAGCGGCTGTTTCTTCGGTTGAACGCCCTGTTGAGCTGAGCCGGCCAAAACCGCGCGGGGTACCGCGACTGTGACGAGGCGGCGCCCGCTCGGCTCCCCTTCGTCCGCGCCCCACAGGCGGCCGGGCTGACGCTCGTCAAGATCCGCACCGTCATCGAGCCGGTCGCGGCAGCTCGGCTCACTCCGACGCCGGGCGCGCTGACCACAACGTGCATTCCGGGCTGCCGCGACCGGTGTCCGGTCCGAGGGAGACCCAGACGACCCCGAGCCCGTCAACCAGGTCACACACCCACAGGACCCGGTACTCGTCGGTGTGCAGCGCGCCGACCGTCCCGGCCGTGCAGAACGGGAACAGGTCGTCGTCGAGGTCGGTGAACGAGGGCAGATCCATCGCGGGCTCCCGGGGACTGCCGCCGCGGAGTGCGGCGGGTGCAGTCCCGGGTCGGGCAGGGCGAGGGTGGCCGGTCAGGGCTCGGCGCAGCCGACCGCGCAGCGGCGCGACAGCGGCCTTGACGGGTCGGGTCCCCGCCCGCCAGGCTCGGAGCGCCCAGCCGCCCCACCCCAACCCGCACGCGGCAGCACCGACCGCAGGTCGGTATCCGGCCCAAAAGGTCAGCGGCCTGATGGCTGTGCAAGCCGAGCTCGCGGCCTGCACGGTCGGGCACGATCGCGGTGTGAACGGTCAGCACGGTCGACGCAACCTGGGACATCGCGTCGGTGTCGAGCTCGGCCTGCTCAGACCGTCTCAAGGGCCGCGGTCTCAGTTGGCGCGGGTCCTCACTGTGGGAGCGGACAGCTCCCACGGAGAGCTCATCGCCGGACTGGTCTGGTCTGGCCTCTTGATCGCGGTGATGGCCATCAACGCGTTCAGCGATTCGCTGTGGCTCCGACTGAGCTGGCCTTTCCTGGCGCTGGTCCTGCTGGTCAACCCCCTCCGTGCGGTCAGGCTGCTCCGACAGCGGCACCGGGCCGACCGGGGACGGTCGCCGACGAGGTGACCGGGCGCAGCGTTCTCACCGGGTCAACCGCGCCAGCCGCTGTGACAGTCAGTAGGCGAAACGGTCGAACGGGCTGCCGAGGGTCCACATGCGGTTGAACCGGGTGATGACCCGCTGGTAGGCGGTCTCCTCGGCCGCGGTGAGCACGACGTCGCCGGCGGCAGCGACCGGCTGCTCGAGGCGGGCGCGGAGCAGCTCGGCGTCGCGGGTCCATTCCAGGTCCAGCACCCCGGCGACCCGCGCGACCAACGCCACCAGCGCGGCATCGGGATCCGGAAACGCCCGGTCCAGCGCCCGGTGCCCGGCGTGCAGACGCAGCGCCTCGATGACCGCCTCGGAGCGGACCGGCTCCCCCAGCGCCGCCGCCGCGGCCGACAGCGCGTCGATGTCCGCGGCGCGCACGCGGACGAACCGCAGCGGCACGTGTTCGTACCGGCCGTCCGGGCCCAGCAGCCGCGGCCCGGTCGTCGTGTCCGGGTCGGTCTGGGTCGGGCGGACCGTGTCCGCGACCCGCCGCAGCGCCTGCAACGCCACTCCCCCACCGAGCGCCGGCGGGTGCGCGACCGGGTCATCGGGGTCCCCGGTCTCCTGCCACCGCAACGTCAGCAGCAGCTCCTCGACGTCGGCGAGGGCGGCGGTGAACTCCTTGTCCAGATCGGGCAGCACCACCACCCGGTCCCCGGCCGGCGCCTGCCCTGCATGGTCCGTGCTCACCTCACCGGCCTCCTGTCCCTGTCCGTCGTCGTGTGACCTTCTCCTTCTACCCGCTGGCACTGACTGCTCCCGGTGCTGCGGCCGCCCGCGGTGGACTCAGCTGGGCGCGGCCGTGTCGAGCAGGGTCGCGGTCACCAGGTCCGCCGGCAGCTGCAGCCGGCCGGCGACCAGCCCGACCAGCCGTGCCCGGCCGGCCGCCGGGGCAGCCGCCACGAGCCCGGCGACGTCGCGGACGGCGTCGACCAGCGCGACCGGGTTCCCCAGGTGGGCCGCCCACTGGTCCAGCCGGGCGGTGACCGCGGCGTCGAACAGCGGGATGGTCACTCCGAGCGCGCGGCGCAGTCCGCGGGCGCCGGCGGCGACCAGGACATCGGCCGGGTCCTGCCCTTCGGGTAGGCGCACCACCCAGGCATCCAGGCCGCCGAGCAGGTCCGCCGCCCGCAGGGTTGCCTCCCGGCCCGGCTGGTCCCCGTCGTAGGCCACCAACAGGCGTCCTCCGGTGGTGGCCGCCGCCGCCCGCAGGTGCGCTGCGTGGGCCGCGGTGAGCTGGGTGCCGCCGGCAGCCACGCCGATGTGCCCGGCCAGGTTCACCGCGATCGCGTCCACCGCCCCCTCCACCAGCACAAGGTGGCCGCGGCCCGCCGCGAGCTGGTCGGCCTGCTGGGCCAACCCCAGCAGGTGTTCACCCTTCCGGTACAGCGCGGTGGTGGCGGTGTTCACCCACTTCGGGACCGCCGGGTTCTCGTCCGACAACCGCCGGGCGGTGAACCCGACCACCCCGCCGGCGTCGACCAGCGGCACCACCAGCCGGTTGCGGAGGACGTCCACCACCCCGTTCCCCCACCGCCCTCGGTCGGCCCCGCTGCGGGTGCCCTGGTGCGCGGGGGTGGCCAGGCCGGCGGCGACCATCTCCTCGACCCCGAACCCGCACCGGCGCAGGTGCTCCACCAGCCCGGTCCGGCTCACCCCGCCGGGGGCGTGCCCGACCCGCCACCGCACCCCGGCCGGGGTCCCCACCGCCAGATCCGCCAACCCCCGGTCCCGCAACAGCCCCACCACCGCCGCCGGGCGCAGCGCGAGCAGCCGCACCCGGTACCAGCCGGCGGCCTCCTCCAGCGCAGCGCGCAGCCGCGGGTCGTCCCGTCTCGCGGCTGCGCCGGTCAGGTCACCCACCAGCCACCGCCCCGCCCGTGCGTCAACGTGCCGCGTCCCGGGGTCGCGACGTTCTGGCTGGCTGGCTGACCACGCCGATCTCCTTCCGACCGGCGCCGGGGATGTCCCGGTCACCGACCATATACCCCTAAACTGAACTAGGGGTATATGGTTGCCTGTTTGGTTGGGTGGTCGTGCTGGTCAGTGGCGGGACGCTGGTGCGGTGACCGGATCGCTGATCTCTGCGTAGAGGGCGTGTGCGTGGCGCAGGGCGACCCTGCCGACCTGGCGCAGCTCGACGGCGTCGGCCCTGGTGCGCCAGTCGGTGTCCCAGCCTTCGATGACCCGGTAGGGGTTGATGCGGACGTTGCAGGCGGCGACCAGGATGCGGCCGGCGGTGTGGGCGACCATCGCGGCGAACCCGAACCGCTGGCCGGCGCCGACATCGATGCCGGGCCGGGTGACGCTCAGCGCGACCACTCGCTCAGCGAGCCGTCCGACCGCGACCGGATCTTCTGCTCGTGGGAGGTCCGGCCGTTCCGGCACGACCGCGGCGACCCGCCCGTTGACCGCCTCGTGCAGGGCGGTCCGTTGATCCCCCGCGATGACCACCCCGCGGCGCGCGGCGACCTCGGCGAGTGCCTCCCACAGCCCGGCCGGCACCTGCGCTCCTGCTCCCCGCTGCCACGGGCGGGTCCGCTCCCCTGGCCGTCCGATGACGGCGGTGGCCTCGATCGCGTGGATGGACTCGGCCGCGGCGGTCACGAACCGCGCCCAGGTGTCCTCGGTGGCCATGTCGAGCTCGTAGGAGCTGGTCACGAGGTCCCCGTCTCGTTGATGGTCGCGGTGCAGCAGTTGCGGCGGACCACGACGACTCCCGGGGCGCGCTGGAGGTAGCCGTTGGCGTCGGACCCGTCGCCGGTGACGGTGAACGTGTGTTCGGTGTCGCAGGCCCGGACCCGCACGACCCACCGGCCCTCACCGGACGGCGAGCAGTCAGCGACGGTGCCGGTGGCCAGCGTCGTGCCGCGCTCGGTGCGGACCAGTGCGCGGACCTCGTCCCCGGCCTCATAGGGAGTAGTTGTCGTCATGGTGTGTCTCCACTTCTCGGTGTCTGACTTATACCCCTACTCTAGTCGGCAGGGTATAAGGTGCCCGCCGGGATGGGCCGCTGGGCTGGGCGAACGGCCCGTCGGACCTGTTCGGTCTGTCGTTGACCGGTGTCCTTGTTACCGAGGTCCTGGGGTGCGGGGGCGGAGCGCCCCGCGGCGTGTGGCGTGTGGCGTGTGGCGTGTGGACGGCCCGTCGGGGCCGGCGGTGACCCTGGTGGGTGGTCACAGCGGGAGTGGAGCTGGTGTCCCCGTCCCTCGGCGGGACGGGGGCTCACGGCGCCGGGAGTGTCGGGGGCAGGGGCGCGTAGCGGCGCAGCGGACCCTTGCGCCCGGCGGGCCCGGTGGCGTCCCGTCGCGACGGCGAGGGACCCGGACACCAGCGACCCGGACCGCCCACCCCCCCACCCCCACATGCCCCTGGGCCGCGCGCGGTCAGCTCGGTCGGCCGGCCCTGAGCTTCCGGTCGACGGTGGGGAACGGCTTCCCGCCGTTGTGGACCTTCTGCAGCCGCTTGACCTCGTTGGCGATGCCCGCCTGGTACAGCGCGGAGAGGTTGGCCGGGGCGCCGTCGACGCCGCTGAGGGCGTGGATCGCGTCGCGACTGGCGGCCGCGAGGTCCCGGTCCAGGTAGACGCTGACCTGGGTCTTACTCGCCGGCGGCTGCTTGCGGCCCCACGCCTTGGGCTTGCGCGCACCACCGGTCCCGGCGTCGTCCCGGTCGATCTCGTCGCGGCCGCGGGCGGCAGGGATCACGGGCGCGATCCGGGGCCGGCGCGGCTGGTCGAACGGGTCGACGTCGCCGAGTCCCCCACGGGCGGGCATCAGGCGGTCCTGCTGGCGGCGAGCAGTTCAGCGGCGGCCGCGCGGTACTGCTCGGCCGCCTTCCCGGTCGGGTCATACACGGTGATCGGTTGGCGCCGGGCGTAGGCCTCGGCGAGCCGGACGGTGCGACCGATCACCGTCTGCATCGTCTCGCGGGGGAACCGCCGCCGGAGCGTGGCAACGACGTCCCGGTCCATCCGGGTCCGCGTCCCGGCCCCGCAGACCAGCAGGTGCCCGACCGCGAGGTGCGGCGCCAGGGCCTCGGCGACCTTCTCCACGGTTCCCAGCAGCTGGGCGACGGCCTCGAGCTCCAGCGCACCGGGGAGCACGGGCACCAGGACGGTGTCCGCGGCGGCCATCCCGGCGACGGTCAGCAGGCTCAGGGCCGGCAGGCAGTCGATCAGCACGACGTCGCGTGGCGTCGCCCGGTCCAGCGCGGCACGCAACCGCAGCTCGACCCCCACGTCGCTGGCCAGTGCCCGCTCGACGCTGGACAGTTCGCTGGTCGCGGGGACGACCTCGACACCTGGGACGTTGGAGGGCACCGCAGCCTCGTCGATCTCCGCGTCACGCAACAGCACCGAGAGGGTGTCGTACTTGTCCTGCTCGGCCCCGAGCCAGGTGGTGGCGTTGGCCTGCGCGTCAAGGTCGACGACCAGCACCCGCAGTCCGGTCTCGGCGATCGCGGCTGCCAGGTTCACGACCGTGGTCGTCTTGCCCGTGCCGCCCTTCTGGTTTGCCACGGCGACGCGCACCCGGCACCTCCTGTCGTAGGGGTACACGGCCGACCTTATACCCCTCCGGCGGTATAAGTGGGCGCCTCGCCGGATCAGCGCCTCCCGGCCTCGCTCGCTTTCCTCGCAGCACTCGACCGCCGATCGGGCAGGCGGCCTGGCCGTTGTGGTCGCCCGCCCTGTCGCCGCTGGTGGACAGCGAGGTCCGTCTTGCCCGGCGGCGCAGTGTTCGACCTCGCTGAGCTGGTAGCCGCCGAAGTTCCCCAGACCTGCTCGTTGAAAGTCCCCACCTTGAGCACCCGTTGCATGGCGTCGCCACGGGCGGGCGGGCTCCTTCGAGGGTGGCGGTTTCTGACCCCCACCAACCGCTCGAAGGAGCCCGCGACCGGTGCTCACACAGAGGAGGACGAGGGCGAGTCTGATGGTCTGTGTACGGACGGGGCTCGACTCTGAGGGCGACGGCCGCGTCGTCCTCAACGGACGCCGCGGGATCCGCACCAGTTCATACGACTTCTCCATGCCATTTCCTCCGACGAGCTGAGCGGAGCGGCTGAACCGGAACCCTGGTGATCGACCGTCGTCCTGGCGGCCCTGAACTGACACACAGGTAAGCCGTGTGTGACACGTACGAGTAGTAACACAGTGGGAAACTTAGAGCTTCAGGTCCCGACGGACGTCGTCCAAGTGGTTGAGGCCTGCCCGAAGGATGCTGGCAGCAGCGTCAGCCTTCGAGACGGCGCCGCGGGAGTCGTAGTGCAGCTGGTCGATCGCCTCGTTGAAGGCCGCGGCGGCGGCGGTCGGCAGGTAGTAGCTGCGACGGACGCGCCCCGGACCGACTCGGCTAGTCGATCGGTGGCCCACTCCCCCACTCCGGTCGGGCTCAGCTGGCACTGCAGGTGCTGGCACGCTCACCAAACTGGGCGTCGCTGGGTGACCGCTCCGCGCTGCCTTGCGGAGCGGGTTCGGCAGAAGGTCGCCGCTCATGCACTTGTCTCCTTGATCAGTCGGTCGAGGTAGCGGCTGATGATCCAGGCGGCTTCCCCGGCGCGACCCGCGGCACCGATCTGGAGCTGCTCCCCGGTCTCGGTGACACGGGCGATGGCCGACCACTCGGGAAGACCGGGTTCCCAGACGAGCTCGCCGAGGCTCTCCCTGAGCTGCTCGGCTCTCACGGACCGGGCCTTGGTCCGGCCGATCCGGTTCACGATGACCCCCACCGTTCGGAGGTCGGGCCGGTAGGCACGGGTGATTGCATCTGCGGTGTCGAGGACCAGGCTGACGCCGCGTAGCGAGTCCTTGGTCGGCTCGGCCACGACGAGCACGTTCCCGGCGTAGACCATCGCGGCCGCAGTCAGAGCGCCGAGTGCCCGAGGGCAGTCCACGATCACCAGGGCGTACGGCGCGTCGACTCCGTCGAGGGCGATACGGAGCCGCTGTTCGGCCGCGATCCCCCACTCGTCGTGCTTGGCGCTCTGAAGGTCGCCGGGCACCAACGAGACGTGACCCCATTGGGTCGGGATGATCGCGCCCTCAGCTGCTCCGCGGCCCCCACCGTCGAGGGCGTCGTACAGGGTCGGCGCAGTCTCGGGGTCGAAGTCTGGGACGAGCGTGTCGGTGGCGTTCGCTTGCGGGTCTGCGTCGACAACGAGGACGGACAGGTTCCGCTGCGCGCCGGCCGCGGCGAGCGCCAAACTGAGCGTGGTCTTGCCGACACCACCCTTCTGGTTCGCGATCGCAACAGTGATCATCGGCGGCTCCGTGTGTGACACGTATGAGTCTTCACACGTGTGAGGCTGGTCAGACAACGCACACCAGGATGACAAGTGCTGAACCTCGCACCTAGCGGACACGCCGCTCGCCGGGAAACAACTTGGCAGTGCTGCACCTCGTGCGTGCCGAGCCCAGTCGAGTGCGGTGTAAGTGTGTGACACGTCGGAGGTGTGCCACGTGACGTATGGGTGTGCCGCTATCGCACTGTCCGACTGCTGGGAGAAGTGTGCGCTCTCATACCCGTCAGCAAGATGCGTTAAAGCGGACGCGTCCACCACGTCGGATGTGTGCGAGTACTGCTCCTGTAAGTACTTGTCCTACCCGGCTTACACGTCACACACGTAGGAGAGGTGTGTGAAGGCGGAGGCTAGTGCGGGCGCCGGCCTGATCGACTCGTTCTCGGCAGAGCTTGCGGTGGGGGAGCGGTGTCGTCGAGGAGGTCGAGGGTGCGTTGGAGGAGCTGTTGGACGCGGGCGTCGAGGCCGGTGAGGGCGTCGGAGGCCCTGGTCATGGCGGCCTGGTCGTCGCGGCGGCGGCGCAGCGCCGCGGCAGCTTGCGCGGCGCGCTGGGCCGGGGTCGTCGCTGGGACCGGGGGTGGGGGAGGGGCCGGCGCGGTCATCGGGTGGTCGCCGGCGGGGACCGGGACCTTGAGGGTGCGGTGGGCGGGGGGTGCGCCGGTGAGGTGGGCCGTGACGAGGTGGGCGGCGTTGCGGGCGGTGAGGCCGGTGCCTTCCCAGGGGAGCCAGCCCCAGCCGTCGACCGAGGTGAGCAGCGGATAACCCCCGACCTCACCCGCCGGCGGGGGGAGCGGGCTGGTGCACGGGTGGGGGCTGTCCGGGCCGGGTCCGGGGGCGGTGTGCAGGGCCGCCCGGAGGGTCCGGCGGGTGGGGTCGGCGTCGGTAGACGCGAGGACCTGGGCCCAGCGGCGGTGCACACACGCCGGGCACGTGCGGGAGTCGTCGGTCGGGGGGAGGACGACCCGGTCGAAGGGACCGGTGGTGACCGCGAGCTCCCGGTCGGTGGTGGTGGTGACGTCGGCGCGGTGGAGGCGGACGGCGGCGGTGGGGCCGAGGTGGGCGTGGTGGGTGAGGACGAGGAGGAGGGCGTCGCGGCGGCCGAACAGCCCGTGGGGCCACCCGACCGACGGCAGGTGGCGGATGACGTCGGTGACCAGCCCGTCCCGCGCGGCCGTGGTCCCGGTATCGGCGGGGTCGGTGGTGGCGGGGTGGAGGAGGGCGCGGATCACCGAGGCGCGGGCGGGGGAGGGGTGCCCGGCGGCGGTGTGGGCGGCGGTAACCGCCGCGAGGCGGCGGCGTTGGGTCGCGGGTGGGGCGGGGTGGTCGTCGAGGAACTCCGCCACCGTGACCGGGTGCGCCGGCATCGACGTCGCGTCGACCGCCGCACACCAGTCGGTGAACCGGTTCCACTCATAGGCGTATCCCGCCGGCATCGGACCGCCCCGCACTCCGGCGGCCACGGTGGTCCTGGTGCGGGAGGGGCCCGTGCTCCCCGCGGCGGTCCCGGTGCTGGTCACCGGGTTAAAGGCCGATGTGGGTGACGGCGTTGCCGATGAGCCCGGCGTGGCGGCGGGCGTAGACGCTGACCATGCGTTCGTCGGTGTGCCCGGTCTGGGCCATCACGGTCTGGGTGGTGGCCCCGTTGCGGACGGCCTGGGTGACGAACCCGACCCGCAGGCTGTGCCCCCCGAGCCGGGCGACCAGCTCGGGGCCGAACCCGGCCGCGGCGGCGCGGCGGCGCACCACGTGGGCGACCGCCTGACCGGTGAGGGGGGCGTCGCCGACGGCGCCGGTGCGGTGCACCGTCCGCAGCAGCGGCATCCACTCCGGGGTCCCTGCCGCCACCCCACCCCCACCGGTGCGGGTGCCGGCACCCGCACCGGTGGGGGTGGGGTCGGTGTGGCAGCAGTGGGCGGTGAACGGTTCCGGCCGGCGGAGCAGGCGGATGACCCCGGGGCGGCCGGCGGCGGTGTGCGCGTCGAGGACCTCCCGCCACCGCACGTGGGCACACACGGGGCAGGTCTCGGGGTGGATCCCGTAGGGGAGGGTGACGGTCCGCCCGGCGGCCTGCTGGTCGGTCTTCGACCGCCGCAGGGTGAGGACCAGCCCGTCGGCGCGGCTGGGGGTGACGTCGGCGACCGTTAAGCCGACGAGCTCTGACCGGCGCAGCGCCCCCGCGAGGCCGAACAGCAGCAGACAGCTGTCACGGCGTTCGGCGACCCGCGCCGCCCACCCCCCGCCGTGGGCGTTCGTGCGGGCGGCGGTGAGCAGCGCCCGGACGTCGTCGGTGAGCAGCGGCGCCCGGCGCCGCGGCGGGGCCGCGCGGACCCGGCGGATCGCCGACAGCGCCTGGGTGACGCCCTCGTCGCGGCCGGGGCGGGGCAGCCCGACGGCGGTGTGGGCGGCGTTGATCGTGGCCACCCACCGGGTCAGGGTCGCCGGGGCGTAGGCGGGGGACCCGTCGGGTTTCACCTCGGCGGCCTTCGCGGTGACGTACCAGCGGACCAGCAGTGGATGCGCGGGCAGCGGGACGTGGCCGCCGGTGGCGCACCAGCGGGTGAAGCCGGCCCAGTCCGACGCCCGCGCGGCCTCGGTGTTCGCGGCCAGCCCGGCCCCCGCCAGCGCCGCCATCGCCGCCACCGCCCCGTCGGGGAGCAGCGGGGCAGGGGTCACCGCTGCAGCTGCGGCGGCCGCCGTGCGGGCGAGCTCGAGCAGCGTCCGGGTCGCCCCGTCGAGGCCGTCCGGAGCCGGCGCAGCGTGCTGACCCACCCTGAGGGGCTCCAGCGTGGTCCCGGTCACCGCAGCCAACCGTTGGAACCAGTGGGGGAGTGGCTGGTGGCGCGACGCGGGGACCTGGCCGTAGGCCCGCGCCGCGTCGCGCCGGATCCACGGTAGGACCCCGCTACCCGGTCCGAGGGGCCGCGACGCGCTGACCAGCACGAACACGTCCAGCCGGCCGGGGCGGGCGCGGGGATCGGCTGGTCGGGCACGCCCTCACCGTACCCGCTGTGATTGTCATAACGGCCGCTTATGGTGGATCACATCACAATGGGTGTATGTGACAATACCTGAGCACCCACCTGGCGGAGGCGATCTCCCGGGGCGGTGGGGGAGGGCTGCCTCCCGACCACCGTCGGACTGGGGAGCTGTCTGACCAGGGGTTCCTCCCTCGAGGACCCCTGCGCCGTCTTCCTGTGCTCGGCTCGGAGATGCCCTTACCGTCGGCGGGTGTCCGAACTCCCGCTCGCGGTGCGGCCGTGACATCGCCGCCGCGGCTGTGGGTGGTGGAGGGCAACTCCTTCACCTACGACCAGGTCCCGGAGCTCGTGACGGACGCCCGCGCTCTGGATGCAGACGACCCGGGCATCACCCAGGACCTCATCGCCCTGATCGACCTTGCCCGCCGGGTGGGGTTGGGCCGGACCCGGGTGGTGTACCCGACAGCGACCGCCAGCGGTGTCGGGGAGATCCGCCTCAAGGCCCGGGGCCTGCGCTACCGCCTGTACTTCGCCCAGCCCATCCCGCCGCCGATGGTCCTCGGGCTGTGCTTCGCGGTGAAGCTTCCCCACGGGCACCCTGACGCCAAGGCCGCCCAGAACGCCGACATCGACCGCGCCGCGCGCCGTTACCAGGACTGGCTTCTCCACCGGCCCTCGCCATCGTGACGACATGTGGTTAACCTCATGTCATGGTTCAGGCTGCTGACGACCTCACCGCGATGTTCGGGATCGACCCCCACGACCCGGCACACCTCCTCGGCCTCGACCTCGCCCGGGCCGACCAGCAGCTGATCGAGGACCTGGTTGCCGCCCGGGTCGGGGCCGGCCTCCAGCAGAAGGACGTCGCGGCGCGGATCCGACGTGACCCGGCTGCGGTCAGCACCTTCGAGAAGCTGGGTGGGGATCCGCGGTTGTCCACCATCCGCCGCTACGCCCGCGCCGTCGGGGTCCGTGTCACCCACCACGTCGAAGCCTCTCCGGCCGCGGGGTACGTCCTCGACGTGGTCCTCGGCACGACGGGCACCCAGCCGCCGCTGCCGGAGCCCACCACCGCGGGACGACCGCAGACGTTGCACGTCGCCGCGTAGTGACCGCCGTGACCGGATCAGAAGTCGTCGGCCGGCTGGTGCACGTCGACACGGTGGAGTCCCTGGCCGCTCGGATCGTCCCCGGAGAGGCCTTCCCCGACTGGTCCGACGAACCCACCCCGGCAGGAGAGGTCCCGACCCGCCTGACCGTCCGGGACTGGGTTCCCGACCACGTGATGGTCACCATCCGCGCCGCCGCCAGCCGCACGGTCGACGCCCAGACCGGAGCTCCAGCCATCGCGGTCGTCGTCGTCGTCGGCGCGCTCTACGAGGTTCGCCTCGTCCCGCCCCTGAGCCAGGCGCAACCACCCCAGTTACTGCTGGACACGTTGAGCCCGGACGTTCTGGAACGCCTCGCGCGTCGGGCGCTGATCGACAGCCGCCCCTTCGTGCGTAGCGCCGTCCACGCCGCGTCGGCCACGGTGAGCCCCACCCACCCGCTCCTGATCACCGGGCTCAGTCCCGAGCAGGTCCAGTCATTCGACCTTGGCGCGCCGACCGACTCGTGATCGCTGTCGTCGGTGGCCCGGTCACCGCGACCACACGCGCGGCCGGGCGCCGGCGCACCCCGCAGCCACAGTCGCCCACGGGCTGAGGGGTCGGTCGGCGGTGGTGGGGTCGAGGACGTGGCGGACGTGGGCGGTGTCCCGCACCGAGCCCACCTGGCCGGCGGCCCGCAGTGACCGCCCGCTTACCTCACCGCCGTCTTTCTCCCGGCCTTGCGGCTCCGCGCCAACCGCGGGTTCCGGACCTGTGGGGGCAGCACGCGGGGCATGCGGTCGGCCGGAACCAGTCCGATCGCCCGAGCCAGGCGGTCGAGCTCGGGGTCAGGTCCTGGGTGCGTGGTCCTACCAGAGGGTCAGCCAGGGGGAGCCGTCGGGGTTGACCATTGCCCCCAGGGCCCGGTCGGCGGAGTCCTGGTGCTTCTTCGCGATCAGGTAATCGCGGAGATGGTTCCGCGACTCCGGGTGTCGTCTGCGACCGCGAGGATGAGAAGCCATCCGCCGGTGTCGCCGCTGCCGCTCGTGGTGAAGGTGTGGAATTGGCCGTCGGCCCGGGCCCGGGGGATCGTGAGGCGCATTCCGTCGGCGAGCCGGTGCTGGGCCTGGTCGGCCAGGCCGTCGAGGTCAGATCCGGTCCGCCACCACCCGGGGGCTTCCGCCTCCCGTAGACGGTCGCTGAACACCTGCAGGAGGGGGTTCATGCTGCGCCGGGGGCGGGGGCAGCCCGGGAGGAGGAGCCCTCCTGCGCGTAGCACCAGGCGTCGAGGTCGTCGGTGAAGGTGCCGACGTCCGTGCGTCCCTGGTCGGCGTATCGGCGCCGGTCCCTGACCGTCGGCGGTCGACCCTGCGGTCGGCGGGCGTGGAGACGGTCGGGGGGGGTGGGCTCGAAGTGGAAGCCCCCGTCGACGAACCACATGAGGATGTCGAGTTCGTCAACGGCGGTCACCCAGAGGGCGGCGTCGTGGCTCGTGCGTCGGCGGAGGTAGGTGAGGAAGGGGACTGGGGTCGTCGAGCACGTCGGCGCACGGTCTGCCAGATCTCGGTGCCCGGGGTCGGCGAAGGGATCGCGTTGTTGATGCGGCCTGCGACGGACTCGTCCTGGCGGCCGCGGACCCTGGTCTCGAAGCTGCGTAGGCGCCAGGCGACGGTTGCGAGCGCAGACGTGTGGGTGGCCGCGAGGGTCCGAAGCCCCGCCATCTCGCTGAGCTGCAGGATGGCCGCGGCTCGGGCCACCAGCTCGGGCACGATGCCCGCCGTGCGTCGGTCGTTGTCGGCAGCGCGGGTGGGGAGACCCAGCCCCAGGAGGGCGAGGGCCACCACCTCGGCGCAGCCCCACGAGGTGCCGCCACCGGACTGACTCTCCGACCATAGCGCAAGATTGGGCGGAACCAGGAACTGACGGAGCAGGGCCATCACATCGAACGCGTCGTGGCCTTGCAGCAGGGTGCACAGCTGGTCCACCGATGTGGCGAGGGCCTCGGTGAGCTCCGCGTCCGGGTCACTAGGAGGCGACGCGGCCTCAGGGCGTTCGGTGAACCCCGCGAGACCGGCGACGGCCATGGCTGCTGAGCCGGCGCTCGCGTGCACCAGGTGAAACTTCTTGCTGTCGGGCCTGGTGATCGCGGGGCGCCGAACCCGAACCCGAACCCGGAAAGGATCCGACATGGTCCAGGTCCATCGTCGAGGAGCCCGTGTGGATCTTCTTACCGGGCGCCTTCGGCGTGACGCCGGCGAGTGTCGTCGAGCTCGGGGGTGGCTTCTCGTGCACGGTCCGTCCTCTCGGTCCACGGCAGGAGGTGGAGGTCGCTGGTCACCGTCGATCTGCGGACCAGCTCCGGGTAGCGCCTTTCCATGTTCCGGCGGTTGAGGCCGTCACCGGCGATGCCCGTCGCGGTATGACCCCGGGCGTGTGAACTGATCCGCGCGAGAGGCAGAGGGTCGGACGGCCGGCCAGATCACCGGACCGGCCTCGACGGTGGGTCCGGTGGTGGGGGGCGGGGCGTAGGCGCCGGTGGCGCGGGCGGCGGCGGTGCGTTGCCGTTGGGAGGGTCCGGGGGTGCCGTCGGGGGTTTGCCAGTCGCGGAGGCGGGCGACCAGCCAGCCGGCGGGGTTGCGGATGGTGCCGGGTCCGCCGGTGGTGGGGGAGTGTCGGCGGGGCCCGGTGGTGGGGTGGTGGTCGATGGCGTGGAGGAGGTCGGTGGCGGTCCAGCCGGCGTGCAGCCAGCGGCGGAGCAGGTGGCGGAGCAGTCGGGCGCTGATCGGGGCGAGGTCGGGTGAGGTGCGGCGGAGCTGGTGGGCCAGGCGCAGCCGCTCAGCACGGGTGCGGGCAGCCTGGTGGGCCGGCCAGGCCCCGCAGGTCGGGCACGGCCCGGCCTCGGCCGGGGAACCGACCGGGGAATCGACCGGGGAATCGACCGGGCCGGCCGATTCCGGGTGTCCTGGTTGGGGCCGTCGCGGAGCGGCGATGTTCCGGCCGCGCAGCGGCCCGCCCGCTGTGGCTCGGGTGGCGGTGCAGCCTTGCGCGTGCGCGCGCCCGTTCTGGGTCCCAGCTCCGCTGGTCCACACAGGGGTGTCAGTTTCATCCACAGGCCCGTCCGAGCCGGGCGACCCGGCACCGCCGGCCGGCGGCGCCGGGGTGGGGTCGTCGACGGTGCGGGGGTGCCGGGACCGGTCGGCCTGAACGCGGCCGTCGTCGCCCACGACGAGCTGCCCGGTCACCCAGCGGGGGTCCAGGGCGACCAGCCCCGGGTCCGGGGCCTGGCGTACTCGGGGGGTGTCGGGTTCGCAGGGCACGTACACGGCGGCCTCGTTGCGGGGCTGCCCGTCGCCGTCGACGACCAGGGCCATGGGGGTGTCGGTGTCGGTGACACGCCCGGTGGAGACGACCCCGAGCAGGGACCGGGCCCGCAACCAGGCCAGCCAGCGGGCCACGGTGGACCGGGACACCCCGACCAGGTGCGCGAGACGGTCCCAGCCCCCGGCGTAGACCCCGGTGGCCACGTCCAGGTGCCGGGCCGCCACCACCGCGAGGGCGATGCGCCGTTCGGCGGCGTCGGCGCGGAACTCGGCCAGGGCGGCCTCGCGGACCCGGGCCAGCCAGCGGTGGGCCTGGGTGGCCCGGCGGTGCCCGGGTGGGATCGCCCGGGCGATCCGCAGCGGGGTGGGGGAGCGGCCGTAGGCGCGTGGGCCGTTGCCGACCCGCTGCTCGTCGGTCCAGACCCAGCCCTGACCAGCAGCGGAACGCAGCCGACGGTCCCGGCGGCGCCCGGCACGGGCCCCCTGGCGGAGTGCCCGGTGGCGCCGCGAGCTCGCCGGGATGGTCTCCACCGGCCGCCCCGCCGGCCCGGCCGGGGCAGCCGGTGGGGCGGCCGTCGACGAGCTCGCGCCGGCGCGCAGCGCGGCCCGCGCGGCCAGGTACACCGCGGTCGGCGCGACCCGCACCGGTCGTGCCAGCGCGGCGTCGAACAGCGCGTCGGGGTGGCCGCAGGCCACCACCGCGGTCACCGCGGCAAGCGGCGCCGGCCACGCGCTAGACGTGGGAGCGGTCGACCGATCACACGGCACGCCGAAGACACGGCGGGTGCACCGGTGCCACCCCGAGGGGGGCTGGTAACGTCTCCTCCAGAGAGATCGAGAAGCCCTGCATCCCAATACACCGGCCAAAGTGACTTGGGGATGTGGGGCTTCTTGCTGCCCGGACGCCGGGTGGCGGCCGCGTCGTACGGCTAGCTGGCCAGCAACTCGCCTTGGTCCTCGTCAACGTTCCGTGGCGTCATCACTGGCGCCAGGTCGAGGACTTGTGCGACTGCGTTCGCGATCACGTCGCTGCACGACAGGCCCTGCTGGGCCCCCCTGGCGGTGACGTGCTCCTTGAACGACGCCGGCATCCGGACCGTGAGGTTCCAGGTCCCAGCCGTGTCAGAGTTCGGTCCAGATGGGACGGGCCGGCGTCCAAGTCGAGCCATGCACCAATCATCAGCGCGAACCGGTTTAGCCAGCGGGAGGCTGCGCGGCGTGTCGGAGCCCAGTTCTACGGTGCCCAGGTGCCCAGGTGCCCAGCACGGTCCGCTACGCCGACGCCTTTTCCGTCGACCGTGGCCGGGACGGGTGCTGGCGTTACGTCTACGAGGGCACGGACGCTGGCGCCGGCAGCGGCCGGCCGGTCCGCTGTGCTGGCGAGGTCCAGTGGGTCGGCTGGTGCCACGGCCGCGAGCGCAGCTGGCGTGTGTGGTGCTGCGACGGTCATCTCGACGGCGGCGAGGGCTGGGTGGAACGCCCTGGTCGACGCCACGGGGAAGCGCCCAACTTGATGGATAATGAGGATTATGCATCTAAGACAATGGCCCTTGGGGGATCGGCGCAGTCCAGAGCCGCTACGGGTCTCCTGATGGTGTCGTGGGGCGGCGGTACACCGACCGCCGATCTTCGTTGGAGCCCGTCCAGGCCGTGACCGCCGGACGGCCCCAGGTAGGTCTGGTCGCACTCGACTCGGGTTTCGGGGCCGAGCCGGGGCGCGGGCCGTCTTCGACGGCGTCGAGTGCAGCGGTGGCTTCCTACGCTCTCCGTGTGCTCGGGGTCCTAGTTCAGTTGCTTGTCGGTGTGGCGACTGTGACCGCGGCGTTCTACGCCGCCCGTGCTGGTGCTCGGGCCACCCAGTTGTCGACCGAGCAGCAGGAGCGGGCAGCTCGCCGGCAGGAGTGGTTCCGCCGCATGCAGTGGGCCACCGACCTGACGCTGGCGGACAACCCCCGGTCAGTGGCGAAGGGCCGGGCGCTGCTGGCAGTCTTGGCGCGGTCGGAGCTCGCGACCGCCGATGACGAGGCGCTACTGGAGGCGTTGAACGCCAACCCCTTGCTCAACGAGCTCGAGCAGCAGTACGCCGACGACGTCGACGAGGTTGACTTCGTGACCGAGGATGAAGATGCACCCGACAGCTGAGGAGGATCCCGTGGCTCGCAGGCAGATCCAGGTGTCGCCGGCGGTGGTCCAGGCAGCACGACTGCGTGTTGCGGTCAACGACCGGCAGAACAAGCCCACCTCGGCAGTCACCCGCCGGATCGCCGAGGCGCGGATCACCGGCGGGTCCGGACTCCCGTACCGGTCTGCCGCCGCAGCGACGACGACGAACCCCCGCGGCAGCCGCTGACAACCCAGACTCTCGTCCTCGGACCCGAGCGCACTCGGATCGCGTTGGCGCAGCAGCAGGTGGTGTGCGTTCGGCGGCCTTCTCCGCGCTCACACCGAAGGGATCCGTGACAGCCACGGTCGCGTCGGCGCGTACAGACCGTGACGACCAGCGCGGTGCCAGAACCGCGTCAGGACGTGGTCGCTGCCATTGACCAGTCGGTGGCGAACCGCAGAGGACCGGGCCCGCACGTCCCCTCGGCACCGACGCGCTGCGCCTGCACGCGGGGCGCCGGCCGCAGAACCGGCGGTTACCGAACCCCGTCGTCGCCCTGCTGGCGCGGGTTGCGCGGGTGGCCGGGGTGCTGGACCTGGAGTGGACCCGCGACGCGGAGATGCTCCGCGCCCGCCTGGACCAGCCGGTCGACTCAGCCGGTGACGTCGTGCTCACCGCGGCCCAGGAAACCGCCTACCAGCGGGTCGTCACCCGGTCCAACCACACGTGTCGCCGGCCGACGCTGTTCCCGGGCTGACGATCGGTGACTGATGACGACGGCGTCGGCGGCGTCGGCCAGGGCGGCCAGTCAGTTCCGGGCGCGGGACGTTGTCGAGGGTGTCGACGACCAGTACCCCGAGAACCGGGCGCGGACCTCGCGGAGCCGGCGGAACTCGACACCGTCGCACCGGCAAGAACCCCAACCTGCCGCGCAACACGCGCTGACCGCGGGACCGGTGGCTCATCCTGCCGATGCCAACCGTCGAAGGGGCCCTGTCCACTCGACCGTAAGGGCCGGAAAACCCACACGCCACCGTTCAACCCGGACGGTTGGGCTTGGCGGTCAGGGTCGGCCAGGGCTGGTCGGGCCCGGCGTGCTGGCGCGGTGGGTCGGGTTCCTCCTGGACGGGCGCCCCGGCGCGTGCTACCACTGGCGATGATCACCGGTCACGGTGCGTCGCGGTCGGTCCGGGTCAAGCTTCGATGGGGAGGCGTCATGAGGGAACTCCTAGGACCGGGGGGCTCGCGGCGTCGCCGGTCCCGGGT
>JAABUZ0100001980.1_pt1 | contig 35939 bp, 29 predicted proteins | sample 5562091 | NCBI WGS metagenome assembly JAABUZ01 (sample SAMN12813069, study PRJNA571459) | rock metagenome | isolation source: Antarctica rocks | place: Antarctica: Victoria Land, Linnaeus Terrace sud | collected 2015-12-21 | reverse complement strand
ATCGGAGCTTGCATAAAGCCGATTTGCGGCGATATAGGCCAACCTCATGTTCCGGCCGAATCGCCGCCGCCAGGCATCCTCATACGAGGCTAGAGCTGCGGCGGATACATCGCCTCGTTGGACGGCCACGGCACCGAAATGGCCGGCGAGGCGTCCCGCATACATCGAGAAGCGGATGCCTTCGCCCGCGAGCGAGGATGCCTGGCCGGCAGAGTCGCCGGCCGTCATAAGTCCATCGGCGACGAACGCATCGTTCATACCTTCGCCCGGTATAACCCCGGTATGGACCTCGACCGGCGATGCGCCGACAAAGGCATCGCGGAGCGGCGCATAGTTGTGGAGCAAGGTGTGCAGGTACGCGGTCGGATCGACCGTCACGTCCGGCCTGATGACGCCGACGCCCGCCCGGACACGGTGATTGCCGTAGGGGAACGCCCAGGCGTACCCGGCTGGGGCGATGACGCTGCCGACGGCCAGGACACACATATCCTCGGGGAAGTTAGGCGCGTACAGGTCGTACTCGGCCCCAACCCCGGCGCGACGATAACCGCGGTGGATGCCGGCCTTCACCGCGAGCGTGGATGAGAACCCGGTTGCGTCGATGACCAGCGCGCAGGCGACACGTCTCGTTGCCCCCGTGTGATCGCGCATCGTGACGACCTGATGGAGCCCAGGGTCCGGGTCCACGCCGAGCACCTGCGTGCGCGGACTCAACGTGGCGCCTGCCGCGATGGCGCGTTCGGCCAGGTACTGGTATAGACCGCGCACGTTGATGATGCACGCCGTCGGTTCGCTCGTCGTGAACGTCGCCTCGGCGGATGGCCCGCACAGGCGACATCGCCGTATCGGATGGTAGAGGTGGGGCGGGACGCCCAGCGCAACCATGTCGGCGATGAAGCTCCCCCCGCTCGTGCGCGTCGGCGAGCCGATTTCCGCGTGCTTCTCCGCGATCAGGACGCGTAGGCCCTGCGCGGCCGCCACTTGCGCGGCGCTTAATCCAGCCGGACCACCCCCGGCGACGACGATATCGTAGCTGTCCAGGAAACCTCCATGCGATGGGTCACGCACTATAGCACTCATAGTAGTAAGTATATCAAGGCCCCCGTTCTGCGACCGCGTTGTGCCGCGTCGTGCGGGGCGGCCGGCTGGTGACACTCGACGGGACGGGACGGGGTGGCCGACGGATGGGCTAGTGCTCGGAACGCTCGCCGACTATAAGGCACTCATTGGCCAGGACCCCGCGACGGAGGGTGTCAGCGACGCGACCGTCGCTCAGGACGGCGCGCAGGCCGTGCGCACGTTGCCGGCGACGGTCCCGTACCAAGACCCGGTGAGCGGGGCGACGACGACGGGCGTCAGCGTCAGCGTCAGCATCACCGTCCGCGATTGCCCCTGAACGCGGCCGGGGGCCTCTACCCTGCGCCCCGTCGCTGCGCGCGGGGCCGGCCTCCCGCATGGCCTGCACAGGGAGGTGGCGCCACGCTAGCGCTAAAGCAACGAGGGCGCTAGCGCTACGGATGGTGTAGCGCCCAGGATAAAGAGTAGCGCCATGGTAGCGCCAAACGCCTGTTTTCACGCTCACAACGTAGCGCTATCGTAGCGCCATGCCTGTAGCGCTAGAACTACGATTAGCGCTACGTTGTGGGGGCCAGTAGCACCAAAATAGCGCTACAGTAGCGCTACGATGTGCGGCCCATCGGAGGGCCAGGAGCATCACGTCAAAGGGCTGCGGTCACGCTCCTACCAAGGGCTAGCGGTGGCCGTCCAGATGAGGCCGCACGACGCGCAGGACGGCGACGATGAGCAGGACGGCGAGGGCCACATACGCGCCGACGAGGACGGCGGCGAGGACAGCGGCCACGACGTGGAGGGCGAGCGATGAGTTATGGATGAGCGGGGCGAGGATGCCGGCGACGGGGCCGGTGAGAGCGCAGAGGATGAGGGCGGCGAGGCAGAGCGTCCAGACATGGGCGCGGGCCTGATTGTCGGTCATGTGTCCCTCCCCTGGCGCGTCTGTCCCGTTAGCGGAGCCGCGCATCACACGCGTCCCCTGGCGACGCGGGGCCTCACCGACCGTATCGCAGGTAGCGACGTGTCAGGGGGGGGACGTGTCAGGAGGCGGCGGGGGTGGCGTCGTCGGCGAGCCAGCGGCGCAGGGCGGGGTCGCGCAGGCGCGTGAGGGCCTTGGCCTCGACCTGGCGCACGCGCTCGCGGGTGAGCCCGAGCTGCTGGCCGATCTCCTGCAAGGTGCGCGGGGGCGCCCCGTCGAGGCCGTGACGGGCGACGAGGATAGCCCGCGCGCGGGGGTCGAGCGTGGCGAGGGCGGCGCGCACGGCGGCGGCCAGGGCGTGGGCCTCGGCCAGCGCATCGGGCCGGTCGGCGTCCGGGTCGGGGAGGAGGTCGCCCAGGGTCGTGGACTCGCCGTCGCCCATGATCTGGTCGAGGGGGACGGGGGCGGGCAGGGGCGCGGTCAGGGCGTCCACGCGGGCGCGGGGGAGGCCCGTCGCGGCGGTAAGCTCGCCGGGGGAGGGTGGATGGCCCAGTTCGGCGTGGAGGGCGTGGGCCTGGCGGGCGAGGCGGGCACGCTCCATCTGCACGTTATCGGGGACGTGGGCGACGAGGACCTGCCGGGCGAGGGCGCGGCGCATGGCCTGTTTGATCCACCAGACGGCGTAGGTGGAGAACTTGTAGCCGCGCGCGGGGTCGAACAGGTCGACGGCGCGCAGGAGGCCGACGGTGCCCTCCTGCACGAGGTCGTCGAGGGGGAGGCCGCGCTGCTGGTAGCGGCGGGCGACGGCGACGACGAGGCGCTGATTGGCGGCGACGAAGGCGGCGCGGGCGGCGTCACCGGCGCGGAGGGCGTCCTGGTCGAGGGGCCAGGCGACCAGGGCGGCAAGCACGCGCGCGCGGGCGTCGTCGTCTAGGGCGCGGGGCAAGAGGGGGCCGACGACGGCGCGGAGGGCATCCGGGGCGAGGGGCAGGCGCGGGAGGAGGGCGGCGAGGACGGCGGCGGCGGCGGCGCGGGCGGAGACAGTGGGGGGTAGCTCCCGGCGCAGGCACGCGGCGAGGGGGCGCTGGGCCAGCAGGCGGGCGCGGCGGCCGGCGCGGATCGCGCGCGCCAAGTCGCGCTCCTGGGCGGCGGTGAGCACGGCGGGGGCGGGTGGCGGGATCATGCGGGCTCCTGTGTGGTCCAGGGTCTCTACACAGAGCGTACCAGGCCAGCCCGCGTGCCTGGTGGTCGTATGGGGATAAGGGGGCGCGGTCCGGCACCGCGCGACGATGCGCCCTTCTGCCTACCACGCTGATGGGGCCGGGGCGGCGCTCATAACCCCGCGCGCTCACCCGCCCGGTCTGGGCGGCGGGAAGAGGTCGAGGCCGGCGCGGGCGGCGGTGCGGGCTAGGGCGAGGCGGAAGAAGGGGTCGGCGAGGGCGACGGGGATACCGGGCATGACGCGCTGGTAGACGCCGGCCTGGCCGGCACGGATGAGGCGGCGGAGCTGCTGGGCACCCTCACGCACCGGGGCGCTGGGGCTCCCCTCGCAGACGGCCACGAGCGCGGGGAGGTCGTGGGCGGCGACGAAGCGGGCCAGGCGGTCGGGGGTGAGTGGACGGGCCGCCGACGCGGGCTCGGCGGCGAGCAAGTGACCGGCAACGACAACGAGGAGCGCCACGGCGGCCCGCTCGTTCCAGCCCGGACCGCTGACCGGCGGCCGACGCGTCGGTTCCATCACGCGCCGTCCCCGTCATCGTCGTGGGGTGCGGTGGCCGGGCGGGCGGCGCGCCAGGGCGGGAGGGTGATGTACTCCGCCTCTCGGTCGAGGGTGACACCGGGCACATGTTCCAGGGAAACGGCGTCGGTCTCCTCGTCGGCGGGCGCGTTGGCGAGCGTGGGCAGGGCGCGCCACGCGGCACCGCGCGCGGGATCACCGAAGAGCGCGGCTTCGATGTCGGCGGGGGCGAGGGGACCGCGGGCACTCACGATCTGGCCGTCGGCGTCCACCCGCACAGCGAATACCTCGCCGGTCCCGACGTGCTGCCAATACGCGACCATCGTCCGTGCCATGCGCCCCGCCCTGCTCTCGCCTGCCCTCGCCGTGGCCTCGGGTGGCGCCGCGCCGCGCCTCTCCCTCGCAGTATCGCAGGCACCGGCACTGCGAGCGGCCTGGCCGTCCGTCGTGCGCCGGCGACGCGCCCGGTGCCGCCGTCCTGTTCCGCGAACGTCCCTCTCGCCGGACGCCTGGCCCATACCCTGTGCCCCGTCGCTGCGCGCGGGGTCGCTGTGGTGCGGTGGCACTGTGGCGCGCGGGACCAGGGGTGGTCCCCTGTTGTCGTGGTCCCAGGACCATGGGTGGTCCCCACCCCAGGGTAAAGGGTGGGACTAGCGTGGGACCACGGGGCCGATTTCACGCGTCAAACGAGGGACTAGCGTGGGACCACGGTTCTGGTCCTAGTCCCCCGGTTGGTCCCACAGAAACGGCTTGAGTGGTCCCACAGAATCGGCTCTGTGGGACGGCGCCGATGTGCCCTGTCGCCCCACGGTGAGGGCCGTCCCATTGCTCCCCTCGAAGGGCTAGCGATGGCCGTTCAGGCGGGGCCGCACGACGCGCAGGACGGCGACGGCGAGCCGGACGGCGAGGGCCACGTACGCGCCGACGAGGGCGGCGGCGAGGACGGCGGCCACGACGTGGAGGATGGGCGAGGGGTCATGGGCCAGCGGGGTGAGGAGGCCGGCGACGGGGCCGGTGAGGGCGCAGAGCACGAGGGCGGCGAGGCAGAGCGTCCAGACGCGGGCGGGGGCCTGGGTGTCGTTCATGCGTCGCCTCCCGCGGCTCGCCTGTCCCACAGGCGATGCTGCTTGTTTATGTCGTGTGCCATGGCTCCTTCTGTCACTGTCGGTAACCCGTGCCCTGTTTCGTTACCCTACACCCCAAAACTCTTACAGCGAGCACGGCTACACGGACCGCCAAAACGGCCCTAGCGATCACGGCATGGGGTGGCGACGGTGGTGGGTCAGGAAGCGTCGAAATGCGCATTAGCATGCGACAAAATGTATGGTTAACCAGGTGGTCAAGGACGCGTTGATCAGTTGCTGATCAGGCCTGTAGAAAGTCTCTAGTGGTCGATTAGCAGGCTACGCGCGTGATGGGCGTCGATAGCTCGCAGCCTTTGTTGTCGTCCTGCGGTGAAAGTTTTTCCCGCAGGCGTGCATGCATGGACATTACGGCAGCTAACAACGTGCCACGAGCTAGCATGCTGGCTACGGCCTGCATTCCTGTCGCTGGCCTGGCTCAAGGCGCGGGGTTGACCGTGACGGACGCGTGGCGCACGACGACTTGGTGGCCTATCCGAGCGAGAACGATGACCGTGGCTTGGATCGGATCGGTGTCGTGCGAGGGGACAACCACGCGCTCATAAAGATGGCCAGCGCCGTCGGTCACGCCCCGTTGCGCCCCGCGTACGAGGACTGTCGTCGATGGTGTGGTGCGGCGATGGCCAATTGGGAACTCGACTAAGTGAGTCGCCGTGACGAAGGCCGTCGTCGCGACGCCAGTGCAAGGAGTCCCTGTGAGCACCAGGTCGAGGTGTGCGTTCGCGAATATGCTCGACTCGAGCAAGGTGAGCGTGACGTCCTTGACGGGTGGATGTCCCCTCGGGTGGGCTGAGCATGACACGGGTGGATGTCCGGGCGGTGACACGGGCGGATGTCCGGGCGGTGACACGGGCGGATGTCCGGGCGGTGACACGGAGGCAGGGTAATAGAGCACCCTACTGTTGCCTTCATCGTCCACGTAGAGGTTACCTTGGCTGTCAATAGTCAGGTGGCTCGGGCCGCAAAGGCTGATGGCGCTGACGCCGCTGGTGTTGCACTGACGTGAGGTGAAGTTGGGCTGGCCATAGACGCGCGTGGCCGTTGTGCTCCCCGCCGGGTAGTACAGCACCCGGCTGTCACCTGAATCGTTGACGTAGAGGTCGCCTTGGTCGTCGACAGCCAGGTTGAATGGGTTGCAGAGGCTGGTGGCGCTGACGTTACCCGCTTCACACGACTGACGGTGGAAGTCTCCCGCATTGAAGTTGGGCTGGCCATAGACGCGCGTGGCCGTTGTGCTCCCCGCCGGATAGTACAACACCTGGCTGCGGCCGTAATCGCTCACGTAGAGGTTGCCTTGGCTGTCAACAGCCAGATCGGTTGGGCCGCAACTCGAGGTGACGCCGCCGTCTGCGCACAAGTGGTAGTTAGGCTCCTTTGCCCAGTCGGCGTGGCCATAGACGCGCGTGGCCGTCGTGCCCCCCGCCGGGTAGTACAGCACCCGCTCGCTGTCAACCACGTAGAGGTCGCCTTGGCTGTCAACGATCAGGTTGCTGGGGTCGCAGAGATCGGCGGCGGTGATGACGCCGTAGACGCACCGATGTGAGGTGAAGTCGGGCTGGCCATAGACGCGCGTGGCCGTTGTGCTCCCCGCCGGGTAGTACAGCACCCGGCTATTACCTGAATCATTGACGTAAAGGTTGCCTTGGCCGTCGACGGTCAGGCCGGATGGGTCGCAGAGGCTGGTGGCGCTGACGCCGCCGGTGCCGGAGTTGCACCTCTGTAAGGGCCGTGAGGTGAAATCGGGCTGGCCATAGACGCGCGTGGCCGTCGTGCTCCCCGCCGGGTAGTACAGCACCCGACCATTGCCGTCATCGTCCACGTAGAGGTTGCCTTGGTCGTCGACGGCCAGGCTGAATGGGTTGCAGAGGCTGGTGGCGCTGACGCCGCCGGAGTTGCACCCAGGATGAAACCCTCTTGCGGTGAAATCGGGCTGGCCATAGACGCGCGTGGCCGTCGTGCTCCCCGTCGGGTAGTACAGCACCCGGCTGTTACCGTAATCACTCACGTAGAGGTTGCCTTGGCTATCAGCCAATGAGAAAAATAAGCTGTTGCAGCGGCCTCTGAAGTCAGCGCCAAAGGTGCCACACCTATGTGAGGTGAAGTCGGGCTGGCCATAGACACGCGTGGCGGCGATGGCCCCATTGTCCTGGGAATCTTTCAATAGTTTGGTCGCGGTCCTGGAGAGCGAAGAGTCGTACGGCATGGCCATGTGTTGGAGGCCTGTCAGTTGCTGACCCGTCCCAAGGTTCTGATTGCGCGCAGAAACCGATTGTCCACGCGCCCATCCCGTTGAGCCGAACAATACTACTATCGCGACGGTCGCCGCCAGCCATCTCTTCATCGTCATCTTCAGGCCTTACCGCAGCTTACCTAATTCGGCCTACTAATAGCTCGCAAGATACCACGAATTGGGTGTAAGAGGTAGGATAAGCAGCGAAACAACGCCGCACCCTCTGTTAAGATGGCACCCTCGCCGTCGGCCTGGATGCTGTAGCGCGCTTGAAATGGGACCGTCTCCTGGTAGGATTGGGCCGCATGGAACAGCTCATGTCGGGGAGCAAAGCAAAACGGGGCTGGCGTCATTTCAGCGCAAGAGGGATCGAGCAACGATTCCTCTTGCCCTCTCCCCCGACGTCCTGATTGGCTTGCTTGACGTGCAGGACTTGTATAGTGCAAGATCATAGCGAGGTGAGCATCTCCTGCCGCGGCATCCACGCGTTGCGTCATAACCCGCGCTACGCATGTCGGGCGCGAGACCGGCCGCTTGGAGGTAGCCGTGCGCCGCCTGGGTCATAGGTCCATCAAGGCTACTTGTGTCTACGCCAAGTGGGGCGACGAGACACGGTACAGCGCCATAGGGAGTAGTAGGCCAACCGGCACGGCACCGTCACGATGCCGTAGCACTACCACGTCCGCCTCGCAGAGAGGGGGCGGGGTCCAACATGGCGAGCGGGAGGCGAGAGTGCGGTACGCATCATGGATAGCGGTGGGGGTGGTCGTCAGCGTGATCGCGGCAGCTACCGGCGTTCCCCATCAGCCTGCGGCTATAGCGGCAGGAACACCCCAAACGCTGCCCGCAGCCCTGCGACAAGCCCGCGTGGGCTTGCGGCTGACGACGACCGGCCCCACGGTGCAATATCAGACGGGTGTGGTGCGGGCCGTGCTGACCCGACCAATCGGCGACGGCACGATAACTTTTTCCCTTCTCGCCGCCGGCAATGTGCCGCTCCCGCTCTATCGCTGCGCGCCGCGCCGCGGCGCGTGCGCGATGCTATGGTCGACGCGGGCGCGCGGGCGGATCACGCTGACTGCGCACTGGTCGGGGGATCGCCGCTATCGTCCCGCGCAGACGATGCTGACCCTCGCGGTGCGCCCGGCGCGCTACGTCGCATCCGGTCTGCTAGGGCGGCAATCGGTCGGGCCGCTGACGCAGGTCCGCCCGACGCCGCGCGTGGACCACCTGGACGACGCCGTCCGCACTAGCCTCCTCCTGCGCTCGTTCCGGACCGGTGATCCTCGGTATCGCTGCCTGCGCGGGGCTACCCTCGCCGTGTACACGGCCGCGCGCACTTTCCCCGGCGAGGATGTGATTTACACGCGGGGACGCGGCTCACGCTGTCCTGCCGGCGCGTGGCTAACACCGATACGGCCGACCATAGCGGGAGGACGGACAACCTCGGGCGCGGTCGGCGATGTCATCACCTTGCGCGGCAGCTTTCCGGGCGCGGAGCCGGAGAACGTCACCGCACCTTTCCGGGGCGCAGCCGGGTCGATCGCGGAGGACGGATTCGTCTTGTCATGGAGCCGGAGCGCCGTGCGCATCGGCGTGCCTGTGGAACTCTCCCGGGCCAGCTACATCGTGGGACTGCGATGGCACGATCGTCTGACCGGGGCGACCGTGGATAGTCGTGGAACGCCACGCTTCCGCGTCACCCGGACAACTATCCCCGTCGTCGTCGCCAAAACAACGCGCGTCCTCAATGCGACCACCCTACGCAGCCTCCAGATACCGCCCGGGACATCGACGATCGACACGTCGCGCCCGGTCCTCGTCCTGGCGTTCGCGCAGACAACACTCCAAGCGCGCGGGCTCGCCCCTGGGGACGTCATCGTGGCAGGCATCACTCCGGCAACGCCCGACGGGTTGCTACGCCGGGTTGTTGCGGTGCGCCACATAGGGGGTGTTGTCAGCGTGACTACATGGCCCGCGAGTGTGACGGATGTCTTCTCGCAGGGTACGATCCGCCTCGATAACACGCTGACGACGCACAATATCGACCCACGAGCGGGTGGGACAGTCTCGATCGCGGGCGGCCTAACGTCGGCGTCTGCCCCAGCTTTGACGCAGCGGATGCACATACCGGCTTTCCTCGCTCATCCGCCAATGCGAGGCTCACGCAAGGCTCTGCTCTCGGCCCAGAGTGAAGATTGCGTGCTGGACGTCACCCCCCGCGTCGAGCTAAATAGGACCTTGCGCGATGCGTTCAAGGATGCCAAGACGTTCACCTTTCTCGGGCGCGAGTGGAAGTACCAGGGCAGTGTCAATGGAGCCGGGTCGGTCGCGGTCCATTTCTGCTTGCGCGCGCGCATACGATCGCTGTTCGCGTTGACAGAGTGGGACAAGCACGTTGGATTCAGAGCTGATGTCACGGGGACGGCCACGCCGGAGATCTCTTTCGCAGGATCGGCGTCGATCCGCATCTGGACCGATATCAAGTTCAACCCGCAGGTCATCGAGGTGGATGGTGTGCCGATCGTGTACCGCTTCGTCATCAGGGCGCAGGGAGGTGTGACCGGCGAGGGAGAGGTCACTTTCCGGAGCACCTTTAGCCTCGCCGCCGGGGCGCACGCACGCCTGGAATGCGATGACATCGCCCATAGCCTGCTCAGCCAGTGTAGTACGCAAGGAACGGGCATCGATCTCCCCCAGATCGAGCGCCCGCCAGCCACCGGGGAGCAAGGTGGGCTCCTGACGACCGCAGGCGGTCCGGACGCCGCCGTGTACGTGCCATGGATCTTCGTCATGGTCCGCTTCTATGGTGGACTCACGCCCTATCCACGCCTGGAACTTCAGGGATTCCTCCCCAAAGTCGCCCTCACAGGGCTGGGTGAAAGAGACCGTCGATTCTGGCGGAGCGCCTACATCGACACGTCTTTCGGCTTTCGGGCTAAGATCGGCATCGCTTTCAATGCGGAGGTCGACGCCTCCGACCTCGATCCGCTCTGGGAAGCTCTCAGGAAGGCGGGCGGTCCCTTCGCCTCCATCATCGACGCGATTAAGGCCGACTTCGATCAGCAACTCGAGAACCTCAGCCAGAAACGCGATACGTACGAGTTCTCGCTCACCATTTTTGACACCAAGGACATCGTGCTGTATCGGCTCCCTCGGGCGTGCGTGACCGCGTGCCTGCGCATCGCCACGGTCGCGGGGTCGGGCGACCCCGACGGCCCAACCGACGATAACACGCCCGTCGACAGCATCGGGCTAGATGAGCCGACCGGAGTCGCCGTGGCGGATAGGCGGTCGGGATTGCCCGTTACATTCTTCATCGCCGACTCGGCGCATAACACCATCCGTCGCGTCGAGGGAAAGGCAGCGCGGACCGTCGCCGGGGACGGACTCGCCGGATACGGCGACGACAATATCGCGGCCACGCGTAGCAGCCTCAACACCCCGACCGGGATCGTCGTTGGACCGGACGGAAATCTCTTCGTGGTGGACACGGGCAACAACGTTGTCCGCCGTGTCGAGAGTTCGACAGGTATCATCACGACAATGGCCGGGACGGGCGTCCCCGGATATGCGGGCGACCGAGGAGAAGCTATCATTGCCCAGTTGAACCGGCCCGAAGGGGCGGCGCTTGGGAAAGACGGCGTTCTGTACATCGCCGATACGGGCAATGATAGGGTGCGCGCGGTCGACGCCCATGGTCGCATCACAACCGTCGTGGGAAGCGGCGCCGTACCAACCGACGGCCGCTCGATTCGGCACCAAGATAGCATTCTCGCAACACACGCCACCCTGAATGCGCCGACCGACGTGGCCGTAGACACGCACCGTAATATCCTCTATATCGCCGATGCCGGTGACAACGTTATTCGCGCGGTGACGCTGTCCAACGGCAGAATCAAGGTGTATGCCGGTACGGGTGACGCGGGTTACGGCGGCGACGGCAAGACGGCTGTAGATGCGCGCCTAAACAGTCCGGTCGGGATTGCCGTGGACAGGGACGGAAATCTGTACATTGCCGACGCTGGAAACAATCGCGTGCGCATGGTGACGCCAGACGGGGTGATCGGGACAATCGCTGGAGGCGAAACGGCAGGTTTCGACGGCGACGGTAATCCAGCGGTTCTAGCATCGCTGCACACGCCGGTGGACGTGGCGGCTGACGACCCCGGCCACGTCTATGTCGTCGATCGCGACAACAGGCGGATTCGTCTATTAAGCATCGATAATGGGCTCGTCCACGGCGTGACGCACTAACACCGCCACCATCTCACAAGGTGCGTGACGGAGAGAAGCATGCGCGCCTAGCCTGGATTATTCATGAAAACATTCATCGAATTGGATTGGCTGCCGATGGTGGCTTTGCAGGCTCCCAGAGTCCACTTTGGACGCCAAAATCGGCTCTACGGCCGCTTCTACCGGTCTACAGAGGTGAGTGTTCAGCCAAATGCGGTCAATCTGGTTAGACCAAATTGCTCATGAATAATCCAGGCTAGAAATGGTGGTCGATTGGGCGAAACGCGCGATAAGGAGCGCTGGCGGCCACGGTTCATCAACGGTTTCTTGGCTTTGCCCATAAAGTCCGCCGGCTCCGAATGGAAAACGATATAGCAACAAGAGGTTAATAGTTTTGTGGCCAGTTGATCCCAGCCCGCATTACATTCGATATTTTATAGAACAAATGGACTTCATGGGCTCTGGCAACCCATCTGCACGGGCACGATAACGGTGGCCCGCATCGAAGTATAGTCGCGCGAGAGGACGACGACGCGCCCGTAGAAATGGTGATCCCGTCGGTTTCGCCGCGCCATGTCGCACGGCCGAGAATCGTCGTCGAGATCACGGTGAGAAGATGGTTGACCAGTCCCTCACCCAAGTGCGTGGCCGTGACTTTCCGTGACCTTGCTTGCATGTGACGAGGTGGTCCGCGCGACCGACTGCACTGCCATTGGCGTAGCTAGGCGCTTGTCATAGCGACATCGACAATTTTTTGTCGATCTTTCTGCTCCGTCAGGAGCCTCTTGTGCAGGGCACCGTCCCTGCACAAGGTTAGGCGCTTGGGGCGGCGACATCGACAAAAAATTGTCGATCTTTCTGCTCCGTCAGGAGCCTCTTGTTCCGAGCGGAGTCTCGGAACAAGGTTAGACTCCTAATACAGGCAAACATGATGCGATTGAGTCAAGTTTGCGCGTCATGTCTCGTCGGTCTGAGGCGGAGCCTCGCTAGATGTCTTGGAGACGGGCATATCGTGCGATTGCGTCAAGTTTAGGCGACAAGTTTGGCTTGGTCGATCCAGCGGTCAATGGCTCCCTCCACCTTATCGAAATAGGGTCGTAATGCTGGGTCGCCGGGCGGGGCGGCCGGGGCGATGCGCGCCAAGCCCGGACGCAGAATGCGGGCATAGACGCGGGTAAAGAACAACGCGGTGCGCAACCCGTCGTCGGTGACGCGATAGCGCTGGGTGTGCGGGATGCGTACGATCAGCCCGTGGAGGCGCAAGCGGCGCAGGTCATAGGTCATGCGGCCAGGGGTCATGGCGCTGGGGTCGAGGCCCAGCAACGGCGCGAGATGCGCACGCATATCTTTGTTAGCGAACCCCTGGGGCAGCAGACAATAGAGGACCAGCACGCTCAAGAGCGCCTGCACACGCGGATCGGCGAAGGGCAGGGCGGACACGCGTTGGTCGCCGATGACCTGGGGCCGCGTGACCTGCTGGAACGCGTCGTCGCCGAGGAGGCAATCGTGGCTGAGTTGTTGGACGTCGCGCAGACGTCGATTGGCGGCGAAGCCGACCGCCCGCAGCGCGGGCAGGTTGTGCAGCCGTTTGCCGATGGCAAAGTCGCGCGTGTTGTTGATCGTCGTTTCGGTCCGTAGCGCGCGCCCCTCCTTGTGATACTGCTTGATCCGACTGTGCGTGTCGTCCACGTAGAGCGAGGGCACGACACCCTGGGTGATCACGCGGGTGCGGAAGCGCCCCGGCGTGCGCTTGGTCACCCGTCGCGCGAAGATGAGTTGCACCTGGTCGGGCCGTCCCAGATCCACGTTCTCGCGGATCACCTCTTCAAAGAGCACGCGCCCCGTGACAGGACGATCGAGCACCTGTGTGAGCGCGAACTCTGCTTGCAGGATGGAGACATCGTAGCGGTAGCCCGCCGCGCGGTCCTCGGGCGTGAAGGGGTGGGGCAGGCGGGCCAGCCATTTCCGCAGCAAGCCATCGATCAGGGGCGCGGCGAGCCCGTCGCAGATCTCCTGCATCCGCGCTGGGTTGGCACAGGAGAGCAGGCCATTGTCGAGCGCGTCGTAGGCGATGCCTTCCCGCGCCAACTGCCGCTTGAGATACTCATGCCCGTTCACGCACAGCTTGGCGTTGTAGGGGAAATAGGAGCAGAACTTGAGGAAGAACGGGCCGAAGTCACGGTCCACGCCGTAGATGTAATAATGGTTGACCATAGCGGTGGAGCGGACCAGCCACGGATAGGACTGGCCCGTGTCCGGGTTGTGCCGTTTCTGGGTGCGCACGACAGCCGTCTTCTCCTGTGCCTTGCCGATAAAGAGCACCCCTTCCTCCGCGTCGCACCGGGCCAGATGCGCCGCAGCCACGTCGTCCTTGCGCTGTCCCTTGGCGAAGGTGAACAGAGGGATGCCCTGCGTGCGGGCGAACCGCTCCAGGGCGGCGATGAAGGCTTCGGTCATGGGGTCCATCAGCGCCGAGGAGGCGAACGTCGCCCCTCGATGCGCCCGGAAGAAGTGGGCCACACCGGCTGTACTTTGCAACCGTGGCACGTACACGTTCAGGTACATCCGATCAATGCTCTCGACTTCTAGGGTGACGTGCGCACGCAGGATGGTGGCCACCGATTGTGTTATGCTCATCGTAAGCCTCTGGTTGTGGGGTGCTCTTCGGAGCCAACTGACCGCCTGACGGTCCTCTATGGAGTTCGGTATACCCGACTCCTCTCGTTCCCGCAACCGGAGGCTCTACCTAGTGATGCACACGCGCTCACCCCGTACATCTCGTCGGTCTGAGGCGAAGCCTCGTTAGTGTTGTTTCAGAGGAGATGTTTTGATTAACCGCAGGCCTGCGACTGCGGTCGCATGGCAGCGTACGCCGACTGCGGTCGGATCAGGTGCGCGCCCAATCAAACTATGTCCCCTGATTCTGCACTAGGCGGGTTGTCGGCTAACATACACCGACCCGTTCACGGTGCGCCTTTCCGACGGGCTATGAAGTAGTGGCGCCCTTCTTCAACAAGCTGCGTAAGAGTGTTAGATGCGGCACACGTGAGCTATATGCGCTACGCGCTAGCGAACTCACGCTCGTGCCCTCCCCATCCAGCTAACACCTCGACGACATTGCTACATCCCGATCGAGTGGACTTGTTCACATGACCGTTGTCTTTTTTGGGGCACGCACCTTCCCCATGGGCCATACGGCAGCTTTAAGAAGCACGGCGGGTTAGGGTCAGCGAGGTGAGAGTTGGGCATAGGACCTTCACCTTTATAAAAGTGGGGTCGCATTTATTCGCACGTCGATGCCTAAAGTGCGTGCCCCACCACGGACAAGCGTCATGTGAGCAAGTCCACCGATCAAGCAGCCCGAATGACCAGTTTGAGCGCGCATTCATAAAAGCTATGCGCGCCCATCACGCGCCCCGACGGCCCGCCCACGCGTCCTGTCCGCCATCCTCGCCGCAGCTCTCACCAGATGGCGGGTGCAACACCGGCTTGCATGCTTATGCAATCCTTGCGCTAGCGACGAGGAGCCTGTGCGGCAGGCGTTACCGACAGCCCAAGTCACTCACTGCGGGTCGCCGATAGTGGCCTCGTGCTCAATGCTCGTAATCATTGGGCTCGTGCGTTACCCCCGCCCCGAAGGAGTGCATTGCCTTGGCTTCTCGGGGCGTCGCAGTACTTCGGCGCAACCCTTACACAGCTTGACGAGGAGTGCAGCACGAGCGGGGCTGTAGGCGTTAGCCAGCGTGCCACTGTGCGAGAAGGACTGCATCCGGATCGTGGCTACGTCGGGGATACGGCAACACATGGAGGGGCATGGATAAACATGCAACTCACCGAATGGGCATGCATGAAGGGCTCACGCATGCCCATGTCAGAATGGGCTACGCGCCGCTCCGGCAACGGTAGGGCGCGGGCGTGAGCGAGGCGCGCATAACTCGCGCGATCGCTGTTCAAATTGCTCACTCCAATGGTGTCGCGGGACGTTTCGTGGGCGGGCCTGGATGTTAGCCTGGTAATGGCATAGGCACCCTGCGTTAGCCGCCGCGCAATCCGTGCCCCGAAGGCGTGCGTCGAGCACGGCGGCAAGAACTGCAAAATGGTCCTCCAGATGATTAACGTTCCTTTCGTTAAGCGGACTCCGGCGTTGTCGTTGAACTCGGCATGGCTGTACTCGTCGCGGTCGGCACCGTGGTGTCTGTCGCGCTGGGCGTGACCGTGCTCGTCGTGGTCGGCGTCACGGTATCCGTCGCGCTGGGCGTGCTCGTGCTCGTCGCACTAGGCAAGGGCGTGTCAGTCGGGATGGGACTCGGAACAGCCGCGTGGACAGCCTCAACGGCCGTCGTCACTCTCAGGTCGCGAAGTTCGTGGACATCTACCGACCAATTCCCTGTCCCGGCGAACCCGAATGTGACCATGCGCGGCGGACGGGGCTGGCCTAGGGTTGTCAGAACCGCGATGTTGTCCAGGACGATCACCGATCCAGATCCCGCATCGTGGAGCACCGTGACGTGCATGTCCGGCGTAATGATGATGGTGATCCGCTGATACCCGATCCCTGGACCCCTGGATCGCTGCGGGGAGAGGCGCGCACAAATCTGCGGATCAACATGGTGGCTCGTGGTGATCCAGCGGTAAGCGGGCGCCGCCCCGCGGATCGTCACCGTGTCGGTGATGGCGCCTGGGCCGGTGTGCGTGTTGATGTCGTTGCCGACGGGACTGGCAAAGTTCCCTTGCTCGTCCAGCCCAATGCCCAAATACGCGCCCGGCATACCCGCGTACCCCAGGTCCCCGCCGCCACCGCCCGGGGTTGTCGTGGTGGCCGGTGCCGTTCTTAGATAGAAGCTGAGCCCGTCCGCACCCGAATTCGGGCCGTAGTACTGGTAATGACCGCCCCCCCAGCATGCATATGTGAATGTGACGGTCAGGCCGTGCGCCAGCGGTATTTGCTTGGCATACTGGACCATGCCGAGTGACGACTGGGAGAGGAGTTGCGTGAACGCCAGCCAGCCGGCATTGCGCGGGTCCGGCGGGACGGGCACGGAACCGGGAGGGCCGTACGTATTCCCAGCCGTTAGCGTGGCGTCCCCGTTGAATATCCAGGGCGATACCATGTAGCCGCCTGATGTCTTCCGCGCGAGATCGGGCACCGTATGTCTGAAGGAATCGACTATTTGCATAACACCGCCCGAGCTGGCGTGCCTCCCATGTCGGGGCGGACGCCCCCCGCGCTTTCCCCGTCGTGACGGGTTCCCGCCGCTACCCTTCCTGGTTGGCGCCGATTGAGGCGCGAGCGGGCGTGGCCAGTCGCGGGCCAGGTGCGCCAAGTCTGGGCTGCCCCATCCGGTCGCCTCGTCCCAACCCGGCTTCGCGCTCGCCCCATGCCCGTGCCCCGTGGGATCGTTGTTTCCCTTCGTTACGTCGTGGAAATCGCGTGCGTAGGTCGCACGATGCCTCGCCAGCTGGTAGATCGCGGTATTCAGGAAATTGACGTGCCGGTGATAACGCCCATAGACGTAGTGGTCCAGGTCCGCAGCCATCCCCGCCCATAGTGGACCGGCCAGGCTCGTCCCGTTCCCCACGTCAATATATCCGCCCTCGATGACTGCCACGCTACTGTCTACGTCCCCGTCCGCCGCGACGTCCGGCATCGCACGCCCTTTACAGCCGGTGTCCGTGTCCTGCTGGTAATCCGGGCGCGGGAAGACGTCCGGCGGGCTACACCCACCACCAGAAGCCTGCGCCCGTGTCGGATCCTTGTCCGGGTCGGCGTAGACCGTTTCATCGCCCCAGACCCACGCCCTAGAGCGACGGTCGTACCGTAAACGGTGCAGGCGCGTGCCGCCGACAGCTAGGCTCGCCGGGTCATCGGCGGGGAAATTGGAGATCCCAATGGTCGGCGCGCAGTGCGGCTTCGGGCAGCAATTCTGCTGGACCGGATTGTCCCCGCATCCGCCGATATAGCCGGTGTCGCCGCTGGTTGTGATGATGGTCTTACCATGATCGCGTGCGTACTGATACAGGATGTTCAGGGCGCCGTACAGGCTCTTGGGGTCTTTCACCTCGTCCGCCGTCGGCTCGTAATTCTGACCCCAACTATTAACGATGAAATTAGCCTGCGGGTTATGGACGGCGTCCGATGTGGCCCGGATGAAGCCTTGGTCGTCGCCTAAGGAGTGGACGAGCCAAAAGATCAGGTGACTGTGCGGCGCCATGGCGTGGGCGTACTCCGCTTCTATGGCGATCTCATTCCGATTGTTGGGGTCAGCGGCGCCGTGGCCGACCGACACGAAGTCGATTCCGTCCGGGCCAGTCGCACCGCGGCACGCAGCCAGCGGCCGCTTCGCGCGTTTGTGCGGACAGACTGTGAGCAGCGGCGTGTTCGTGGTAAAGTCGCCGTTTTGGGAGAAGAGGGTAAAGTCGCTCTGATCGATGGTTGGGCCGGCGTTAACCAGCCCGATTGTCTCGCCCCGCGCGTCTTGCACCGGCGCGAGGTCGTACGCACGCTTGAGGTCGTCGGGCAATAAGCACCCATGCGGGCCAGGGCAGGTCGACCTCCATGAGGCCGGCGGGGTGGCGCTAGGTGTCCGCCTGGCTGGGGCAAAGGGCGCAGGCGCTCGCCCGTCCGTTTCTCGCGATAAGCCTCCCGCGGCCACCGCCGTCGCCCGCGCCACGATGTCCTCACCTTGTAGCGCCACGGCACCGTTCAACGCATGCGGCCGCGCCCCCGATGCGGACACCCTGACGCGACGGCGACGGCCTCCGCGAGGCGGACGAGGATTGATGCGGACGCGGTTGTCCAACCCGACGATGCCGCTGATATCGAGGCCGCTCGGAATCAGCGGGTCGTGGTCGATCGAGTAGAACTTTTCCCCCGGCACGCGGTAGTCGGAGACCGTGGTATGCAAAGCATGAGCGATCACCCCGGCCGCGGCGTTCACGTAAATGACGGCAGGATCAACATCAACTGCATCGATGCGCATCCCGACATCGCCAACCCAGTCCCGTGTGGCCCGCATCTGGTCTGTCGACGGCGCGAAGAGCGCGTTGTACGCCGCCGCTGTGAGCGGGGCGTGCTGCCCGGCCGCGATGGCGGCATCAAGTTGCGCGAGCTTGTGTGCGTTGCGCGGTGCAAGGAAAATAGCCAGGTACAACGTGTCGTGGGGGTTGTGTGCGCTCACGCGCTGGGCGCGGCCGGTGCGCACCACCGTCGGGGTTTCGCCTGTCAACGTGTGGAGCGGGCCGGGAATCATGCATGATGGCCCGTCTACTGCGACGCGCATCGCTTGTCGGGACGGGAGGTGGAAGGTCGCGGTGTCAGCCCATTTCAGAGGCCGCAGCAGCCGACGGAACCGCACCTGGATGGTAAGCGTCGGGGGAAGTGACGCACCGGAGCGGGCCATAATGCTAACCCCCTGCCCCGGCACGAACCGTGCTGCAATATGCGCTCCCGGCGCCACAGCCGCCACTCCTGCCAGGTAGTGACGCACCTGCCCCTTGTCCCAGCAGCCCGAGATCGTCGCGGAGCCGATCGATTTGCCGGTGATCCTCCAGGCAAAGGCCTTGGAGCGCGCATCACTGCCGGGCATGGTCAGGGTAACCGACGGCGGATGACCGCCTCCCTGGGAACCTACAGGGGCGCGAGGCGTTCGGGTTGCCTGGTCGGACGATGCAGGCGAGATCGCGGCCAGGGCCGACGAACAGGTCATGAGAATGGATAAAATAACGCGCAGCCGCCCATCCATCATCCTTTGTTCCCTCCTCGCCCATGCGCAGGCATTAGGTATGCATTCTCTCTTCGTATGATAGTCGGTGGAGTAGTATGATTCGGAACGCAACGGTGCCGTCTCGTATGTCAGGCTGTGACGGCCCCCGCCTTTCGCGCCAGCGCAGCCTTCAGTGCCGTACACCCCTCGCCCCCAGCGATCCTGGGAGAGGCGGCGCCGATCGGTCAAGGGGACCGAGTCGTTCAGGCGCTGACAGTAGCGGAGACGCTCGCGCAGTTCGTCGCAAGTGCCAGGTGCACTAGTGTTTCGAATCTCAGGTACTCACGATGATGCGTACCGGCACCCAGCAAGAGCAACTTGACAGGGCACCCTAATCCTGCCGAACCATTCGTACCGCAACTTGCGATAGCCATGGCCCGTTCCTCGCTATTGCGCCAAGCACCGCTCGTACAGCCATCTCTAAAGCTTTTCCGTATCATTGTGAGTGCCCGAGATCTATTGTTTCGCGACTTTTTTTCAGACAGCCCTTGCGCGGCCACGACGCTATATCGCCCCGTCCACGCCCGAAACAGCACCTTCTCCACAATCGAGATGCAAGATGGTGCCAAATTATCGGCCCAGAAAGATGCCGTAGGTAACACTGCCAACGAAGCTACGGGGCCGGCAGGTGGTCGTCCAAGTCGATGGCCCCACACGGATTTGATCGCCTGCGCTCAAGCGCCGTCAAGGGACACCCCTACACGGGCTCGAAGGCTTCGATCAGGCTTGTCTCGTTGTTCATGCGCCGCGCGAACTCATCGCGCCAGCGTGGCTCGTCGAGTTCGGGCACGAACAGAGAGCTGTTGGCCAATTCGTCCTGCCCGATGTCGCCAAGGGCCGAGAGCGGCATGGCGTGGATAGCCGGCGCCACCGTCCAGTAGTCGTCGCCGGAGCGCACGAAGGAAACGCGGTGCTCCGCCGGGTAGAAGCGCAGCAGATGGTCGCGCAGCGGCGCGAGGGCATTGGGCTTCGGCCGATGCCCGAGGGTCGCATACACCGTGCCGAACGTGCTCGGCTGGATCAACAAGCAGGGCAGGTCAACCCGCGGGGCGATGTCACAGCCAACCATCGCCGTTGGATCGTAGATCTGCAGTCCCGGCGCCACCTCTCGGCCGAGGTCAACCAGGATGGTGTCGATTGACGAGATAGCGGGGGCCACGCGCACGCGCAGGCCGCGCTCCGGCCCCCGGGCCACGAGCCACGCCGTGACGGTATCGAAGACGAGGGGATGCCCAAGTGCCAGATAGGCGATGGGCGCTGCGCAGATGGCCGCGCGCAGTATCGTTTCAGTGGCCGCGTCATAGGCGTCGGTCCTGCGACCGCCGGCTTGGTAGAGGTGCCAGAGACTGTGCATGCGCGGCGCAAGATCGGGCGGGCACCACTTATGGACAGGCGCACCCAAGACCGTGTAGATCTCATGGCAGCCCTCCAGGATATCCAGCGTCTCCATCGTGAAATGTGCGGGGAGTCGCACGCCGCCGCCGACGATGTAGATATCGACGGCGGCGTCATCACCACGCACCGCAGATTGTATTATCGCGTTCTCTGTCATAGTCTCGCGCAGTTATGGGTAACTGCATCTCCTTTCACATCGCGGCGTAGCTTCGATAGGGTCCGGGCGCGTGCTCACGTCGCCCCGTCCTCGACGGGCGCAGGTATCGCACGGAAGTGGCCGCGCACCGACAGGTGCAGGTCGAGGTGCCGTTTGCCGACGGTGCAGCCGTCGTGCATCAGGTTCTCCGTGGGCGCGACGTACGCCTCGCCCGCGCCGACGCGCAGTTTCACCACTGGATACGACGGATACGCCCTCAGGAAGGTTTGCCCGATTGATGAGCCCTGGTCGGCAATCACCCGCTCGTCGGGAGCGACATCGGCCAGATGGTCGACCATCCGCTTCAAGCCAAGATTGATATACACGAAATAGCGATCCTCGGTGCCCACGTTGATCCCGATGCGGTTGGTCGCCTTGGCCTTGGCGTCGAGGGGCAGGTGGTCCCAATTGTCCACATGCAGGCCGATGTAGCAATTGCTAGCCGCGTCGAATGTCGCGGTGCGCAATCCCGGCGGGTTGGCGCGGACCCCGCCGAGTATCGGCTGGGCGTCGCCGATGCTGAACCGCGCGAGATAGCGCAGGACCGTCGCGCACGCGTCCCTGTAGCAATCCGTCGCCGCCAGGTTGCCCAGGTCGCGGTCGCGCTCGATCGATGTGAGCCCAAGGGCGACGAGGGGCGCCATCACAACATCGGGGATGCGGATAACGCTAATCCACGTGCCCGGTCCCGTTGGCGGACTGACGGCCATCAGGCAAGCGTCCTCCGCGACCGTCGGCGTCCGCCAATCCTCCTTCGGAACGCGCGCCCGCGGGCAATAGGCGATGGGCACGTTCGCGTCGAAGGTCGCCTGCTCCGTCCCCGAGTTCACCATTATGCGTGGAGTGCCCAATCGCGCCATGGGGTCGACGAATACCCGGATGTCGGGCATTAGAGTGCGCATACATCCTCCCCTGTCCCGGCGTGGGAGGTGACAGGGCGCCGCCTCCCACGCCGCTCTACGCACGGCTACTAGCCCCTGTTGCCCCAGTTGTTCCAGTTGCTGAAGTTGTTGCTCCAGTTGTCCCACCGCGCATCGGCGGCCGACCGATGGTCTGCAGGCTGATGGAGCCCCCGCTGTTCGGCCATGATCGCTTGCACTGCCGCCCGCTTCTCCCTGATGCTGCGCTCCAGATCGGTCATGATCGTGTCCTTCCCCTTCCTAAACTCGTTTCTGTTCGGTCTGTCGGACCTGTGCGGTCGATAGCCGCGCCGCGCTTGCTGGCGTGATACCTCCCTAGCGGTAAGTCATCCGTGCCGCGGTCGTGATTACCTTTTGTCATCCACCTCCTCTCGTTCTTCCCCTCGAGCGCGCAGGCTTCGCCAAGCTTCATCTATTGGCTTGGGACTAAAGCGCGGCCAGCACGGCGTCGAGTAGGCGCTGCCGCGTGTTACGGCAGAAGGCTGTTTCGGTCGCGTCCGCCGTACCGCGCTCGAACACTTTGTTGGCACACTGGCCGCCGCCGCAGAATGCGAAATAGGGGCACGTGGCCCGGCAGCGGGCAACGCCGCACGCGAAATCACCGACGTAGTCCGCGCCCTGCGCCCGTTCCAGGATGGCAGGGAGCCGCTCCTCGCGGATGTTGCCGATGGCATAGTCTCCATAGGAGGGCGACCTGGCGCCCAGCAACTCGGGGGAGAGCACGACCACGTCGCCATTCCACCCTACCGTCGGGAACAGATCGGCGTCGGCGGCCGGGGCAAAGGTGGGGGTGCGGCCGGCGCAGACGGCGTCGAGATACCCGAGGACACGGTCCAGTTCGCGCACGCGCAGCACCGGCCGGACGCGCCACTCCGCGAAGAGGTCGGCCCAGAAACGCCGGACCGCGTCGTCGTCGGCGACCCCCCCGTCCACGTTCGCCCCTTCCTGTTCCTCGATATTGATGCCGAGGATCGTGCAGCCGAGGTCGGCGAAGAAAGCGTAGATGTCGCTGGCGCGGGCTAAGTTGTCCCGCCCCACCACCGCGATGGCGCTGAAGGGGATGCCGTGCTCGGCCAGCATGCCTATGCCGCGCATGGTCCGCGCGTGCGTCGGTTTACCGGCCCAGTCGACGCGGTCTTCGTTCGCCCATGCCGGACCGTCGAGGCTGACGCCGACGCGGACGCCATGTTGGGCGAACAAGTCGCACCAGCGTGGGTTGATGAGCGTGGCGTTGGTTTGCACGCTATGCGTGACTACCCCTCGCTCGTTGAGCCCAGCGAACGGCTCCAGCAGTGCGGAGAAGTGCTCATAGCCGCACGCCAGAGGTTCCCCGCCATGCCAGATGACCGTCACCCCGTTGGTGCCGGCGAGCACCGGCAGATCGTCGGCCACGCGCTGCGCCAACTCCCGTGTCATTCGCTTGCTGACGTTGCGGTGGGAGAGATAGCAATAGCGACAGTTCATGTTGCAGGCGCTCGTCGGCTGCAGCACGATGCTATGCAACCGGGATTGCGTATCCATACCTTGTCCCCTTTCGACGGCGTGACAGGTCTTTTCGCTATCCCTAGCGTACGTGCGCGGCTTCGCCCAAGAAAGGAAAAACGGCAGCAATCCGCGCGAGTTGCCGGTAAATTTCCGATTCATGGGCGGGCGCGTCGCCACGGTCGTGATATGCTGCGGGCATGGGGACGGCATAGCTGAGCGGCATGAGGAGGAGCGGGCGGATGGGGCTCGACGCAGCCGAATCGTTCGGCCAGATGCTACACCGCTACCGCGAGGCGATTCCCCTCACGCAAGAGATGCTGGCCGAACGGGCCGGGATGTCCCCGCGGCAGATATACAACCTGGAGCGCGACAAGAGCCTGCCGCGGCCGGAGAGCTTCGACCTCCTCGCCAGGGCGTTGGGCTTGGGTGATCGTGACCGAGTGAGGTTGCGCGCGGTATTGAAGGCGATGCCCAGGCGCCCTACGGCCCCCCGCCGAAAGGTGTTGCTGCCTTTACCGCCGGGGCCATTGCTGGGCCGCTCGCACGAGCTTGAGGCTATCGACTCCCTGCTGCGCCGCGCCGATGCCCGCTTGGTCACGGTCACGGGACCCGGCGGGATCGGCAAGACCCACCTGGCCCTCCAGGCCGCGACGGATGCCGCGGACGCGTTCCCCGGCGGTGTGTTCTATGTCCCCCTCGACACCCTCGACGACGAGCGATGGGTCCTAGGCGAGATCGCGCGCGTGGTGGGCATGCGCGGGGACGTGGGGGGGGGCGCGCGCGCGCCCTCCGGGGAGAGCGACACGACGTCTATGTCCCGCGCGACGCATCCGATCGGCGACGGCCCCACCGTCACGACGCGCCTCGGAGACTTCCTGCGCGACAAGAAGGCGCTCCTTGTGCTCGACAACTTCGAGCACGTCATGGGGGCGGCTACCGATATCGCAGGGCTGGCAGCAGCCTGTCACGACCTCACGATCCTGGTCACCAGCTTGGTCGCCCTGCAGGTGCGGGTCGAGCACCGTCTTGGCACGCCACCGTTGGCCTTCCCCTCGCCCCGCGATCTGCCTCCGCCGGGCCAGCCGTCGGGTTTGGCAGAACTCATGGGTTACCCGGCCATCGCCCTATTTGTGGAGCGTGCGCGAGCGATCGACTCGGATTTCGCCTTGACCGCCGCGAATAGCGGGCCAGTCGCGGAGATCTGCGACCGCCTGGACGGCTGGCCCTTACCGCTTGAACTGGCTGCGGCGCGGACGGAAGTCCTGAGCCCAGTGGCCCTGTTAGGGGAACTCCGCGAGGCCCCGCTCGACGTCCTCGATCGTGGATTGGTCGACCAGCCCTACCGGCACCGCGCGATCCGCGAGACGTTCGCCGTGAGCTACCGCCTGTTGACACCCGAGTTGCGCGCCGTGTTCCGCCGCCTGGGCGTCCTCAATGGGTCCTGGGACCTGGAGGCTGCGTGTGCCGCGTGCGCGGTCGACGATTATCGCGCCATGCTGGCGTCCCTGGAAGAACTGGCGAGGGCCAGCCTGGTGCGCGCCAACCGCGCGTCGATGGGGCGCCGGCCGCGCTTCACCATGTTGCGGATAATCCGAGCGTATGCGCTGGAGCAGCTGGAGAGCGAGGGTGAGGCCGACCCGGCGCGACGACGCCTCGCCGCGTGGTGCCTGCGACTCGCCCAACAGGCGGAGCGCGAGCTAACGGGCTCGCGGGCGGCGCGGTGGTTGAATCGGCTCGAACAAGAACATGACACCTTGCGCGCGGCCCTCGCATGGGCCCGGGACGGTGCGGAAGCGGAGGTTGGCCTGCGGCTCGCCGCGTCGCTGTGGCGCTTCTGGGAAACGCGCGGCTTCCTCGTCGAGGGGCGCGACTGGTTGAATCAGTTCATCGCGGCCGCGGAACGGGCACCGGACGCGGCGTCACGCGAGGCATATGGTGCCGCCTTACGTGGCGCGGGCGGCCTCGCCCTGGAACAGAACGACGCCGACGGCGCGGGCGCCTACTACGCGCGGGCCCTGGAGGTGGCGGAGCAATCGGGAGAGGAGGCCGTCATTGCTAGTGTCCAGGGCAACCTGGGCTTGGTCGCCGAGTTGCGCGCCGATTACGCGGAAGCGATGCGCCGCCATTCTGAGGCGCTTGCCTCCAAGGATCGTCTGCTCGCGGGGCTGCTCGATGCGGACCGCCGGGACAGGCTCACATGGTCGCGCGCCAATACGCTGGGCAACCTCGGACGGTTGGCCTTGTTACGGGGCGATTACGACGGCGCGCGCCGCCACTACGAGGAGGAGTGCCGTATTCGCGCGGAAGAGGTCCGTCGCGGCGAGATACGAGACCCGCTCGGCTATGCGCTCGCGCTCAATGCTCGAGGGGAGGTGGATCTCTATGCTGGAAATCTCGATGACGCGGATCGCTTGCTCGCCAAGAGTCTCGCCTTGGTGCGCACCGACGATGCCGAGGACATCGACGACAAGCGCAACGTCGCCTACATATACAATAACCTCGGGGATTTGAGGCTGCTGCAAGGAAACCCCGACGCCGCGGCGGTCGCGCAGGGGCGAAGTCGGGCATTGCGCGCCGAGATGCAAACCGCCGAGATCGCCGCGCCTCTGCGAGGGCTGGGGGATATTGCCGCGGCGCGCGAGGACTATCACCTCGCCGCGAAGTTGTACGAGGATGCACTGGCGAACGCGCGATCCAGCCCCGATCCCGTGCTACTCCTCCCGATACTGGAGCGCGTGGCATATCTTGGGGCGGCGACAGCGGCCAGAGCGGCGGGACACCAATCATGCGCGGAGCAGGCCGCGCGCCTGCTGGGAGCGGCAACGGCCCAGCGCCGCGTCCTGGGACTGCCGGTGCATCGCGTAGATATACGCAGTTATGAGAGGGCCCTCGCCCTACTCCGCGACGAACTGGGCGAAGCACCGTTCGTGCGAGCGTGGGATGATGGCGGTAAGCTCGACCGAGATGGGACAAACGAAGTCGCATCGGGGCTGTGTCAGGTTATTGGGAAATAGAAGGCGACGCAACGCCCAATTGCCCTCGTGTACCAGGCAGTTTCCTGGTCGTATCGCCCAACCGATCGCGCTGTGTACGCTTTGATCGAAGCAACCTGCAACTGGGAGACCGTAAGCAACCCGCCTGGTAGCCCTCGTGCTGGCCGTTTAGCGCACCCGTGGGACTAATTAGTTAAGTAATAACCTTTGGTGCTAGTTGGAAAACCTCTCCAACGTCTTTGATGCCATAGAAGCAGCCATAATGCCTCTGTATTGCGTCAAATGGTGTGTCTACGGACGAGTCACGGTCATGGGAACTCATTCGACAGCGTGCCTCACCCTCTCGCTAGACATGTGTGCATCAAATATTAGACAAAAGCAACAAGGACGCGAACAAAATGACGATTTTAACTAGCACCAGAGGTTAATATTGTTGTCCTTACGAGGTTCAGTTGAGTTAATAATATGACTATCCTTTGTCTGGGCGATACGCCAGTTATCGGCGCCCATCACTCGCATAGACATGCTAACGGCTGCCCCAGAATAGACTGGGCACCGTCGATAGGCCGCCTACTCAGTTGCGACGCTGCTGTATAATTATCCATTGCGCCACGATCGGCGATGGCTCGCGGTGTCCACCAATGTGCTGTCCTACGTGTGCCACCGATTACGCGGAGAGGGTAGCGGGCATAGCGGAGCGGACGACGGCATTAGCGGAAGCGCTGTCCGTATCTCGGACTCCAGCATGAAGGGGTTTCGCCGAAGGCCTTCAGCGCCATGGAAGCGCGCGATGTGACCTTTGCGCCCGTGTCTCTCATGGTGTCGTCGTCGCCGAGGTGGCGCGTTTAGTCGCCTGCGTGCGCTTGGTGGTGACGCTGGTGGCATAGACGGCAATGCCTTCCACGCGTGGATCGAGCGCGGCGTAGCCCTCGATGATGGCCACGTCCTCCGGGTCGGCGGCGAGGGCCTCGGCAACCTTGCCCCACGGCTTGCGGGCGACGAAGACGGTGTAGCGGGTGCCGGCGGGCGGCTCCGGCAGGCCTTTGGGCAGGTCGGGCACTTTCTCGCTCGTGAGGGCGAGGGCGACGGCCTGGCCCTGCTCAACGGCCGTACCGGGCCGGCCGATGACGATGATCTTCACGGTGGTTGCCCTCCCTGCGGTGTCCTGCTGTAGCTGTGGCGCGAGCGTGTGGTAGGTGTCGTCCGTCCAGGCGACCGGGGCGGGCGTCGCTGCGGGTGGTGGGCCACCTCCTCCGGTCCTGGGAGGACGCCCGCCTTGTCGGGGGAAGATATACGCTTTGTCCTCCCGACTGATCTCGCCGCTGGTGCGCACCAGGTAGAAAAAGACGCCGCCGGAGGTGCGGCGGTGGCCGTCGGGGAGCAGCATACCGCCGCTGGCCTCGACCGTGAGCGCCTGGCCAAGTAAGGCGCGCGCCCGCTCAGGGCCGAGGCGGTCCACGACGCGGGTGATGAGGCGGATGGGCGGGGGCATCGTCTCGCCGAGCACGGCAGCGATGCCGCGCGCCAAGGCCCACAGGTCGGGAGGTACGAAAGCGTACGGCACAGGCCGGCGCACCTCCACCGGGGACTCTGGCTCCCCCGTCGCTGTCGCTGTCGCCCTCACCTCCACCGGCGGCACGGCGTCGGCCCCCACGACAGCGTCCCCCGTCGCCGCGTTGGGTCTGTCCTGGTCCACGGCCTCCCCTTTCATCGTCGGCACCTGTTTACGGGTCGATGCGCCACGTACCCTCACCATACACGAGCCGCCGTTCCATGGCCCGAGGGCTGCCCGGATGCAGGTGCGCGAGCTGGGCTAGGAGCCCCATGAGCGTACTTGTTATGTCGAGTCTATCCCTGGCGCGCACGGAGATAAACATGCCGTCGGCCTTGAGTTGGAGCGTGGCCGGAGTCGGGCGGTGGCCGATCCCGAGCGCGGCGGCGAGCGCGGAAAAGACGTCGATCGGGGCCGTCGCGGGGGCGACGAGCCGGGCCAGCGGCACCGGCGGGCCGTCCACGGCCAACAGGAGCACGCCCCAGGGGTGCGCCATGTCCTCGCGCGTGGGCAGGAAGGTATGGCGCTCGACCGCGACGCCGGCGGCGTGCAGCGCGGCGGCGAGCACATCCGCGGCGTCGGAGGTGATCCAATCCGTGGTCAGGGTGACGTATGCCGGGCGGGCGTCATCCTCTTTGTGTCTGCCACTCATATGTCTCATCTACCCGTCGAGCGCCTCCAGGTCCGCCCACAGCGCGGCTTGCACTTGTGCGCGGCGCGCGCGCCCATTGCCTGCCTGGATGAGCGCAACTGTTTGGAGGGTTCCGCCCGAAACCCACTCGTCGGCCGTCGGGTCGTTGGCTGTCCCGTCGCCGTTGGCCGCGACCGCCACTGTTAGATTATTTAACACCCGCCCCGCATCGTCGGGAGGTGTGGGTCGATCGTCGTCCGGTGGCGGTGTCGCGCGGGAGGGCGCAGGGGGCGGCGCTGTTAGATTATTTAACACCGGGGCTGTCGTCGGAGGCGGACTCTGAGGCGTTGGGGATGGCGTGGCCGGGGGCGGCGTCACGGTCGGGAGGGGCGACTCCGCTGTTAGATTATTTAACACCCCCGCGTGGGCTTGGCCCGTCGCGATGCGCGCGGCGCGGGCATCCTCGACGGTGATGTGCTCGCCAGCTTGGGCGCGCCTGATGAGATCACCGCGCGTGGGCTCGGCCACGCGGTCCACCGAGAGGGCGACGGTAGGCGAGAGCACCCCACTGCGCACGGCCTCGGTGATGTCGGGGTTGTCGAGCAGGCGCAGGCGCTGAGTGACGTAGACGTGGCTCTTGTCGATGAAGCCAGCCACGTCACGGAGGGAGAGTTTGTGGCGCTGCATCAGACGCTTGATGGCCTCGGCCTCATCGACCGGGCTCAGGTCCACGCGGTGGATGTTCTCGGTCAGCGCGACCTCCTCCATCGCGTCGTCGTCCAGGTCCTCTACAACGCACGGCGCCATGGTAAGCCCGGCGAGTTGCGCCGCCCGCCAGCGACGCTCACCGGCCGCGATCTGATACGTCTCGGGGTCGCCAGGCGTCGGGCGCACGAGGAGGGGTTGGAGCACGCGTCGGCGGCTAATCGAGTTGGCTAGGTCGCGGAGCTTGTCCGGGTCGAACTCCGTGCGGGGCTGGAAGGGGTTGGGGGAGAGCCGCGCGACCTCGATCTCACGGGCATTCTCCAGGTCCGCCGCCCCCGGCAGTTGGGGGGTGGCGAAGATGTCGTCCAGGTCGTAGTTGTGCGCGACCGCTGCGGCGGGGCGCTTGTCGTCGCGTCGTGCGCCGCTCATGCCGCACCTCCCCACGACTCCAGGAGCGTCGCGGCCGCGTCGCGGTAGGCGTCGGCAACGTCGCTCTTGGGCGCGTAGGCGAGGATCGAGCGGTGCGCGGCGGCGGCCTTGTTGACGACGGTGCGCTCTTTGATCGTGCCGATGACCGCAATGTTGCGCGGGTCGATGGTGGCGTGGATCTCGCCGATCTGCGCGCGCTGGTCGGAGAGCGACTCGTCCACGCGCGTCAGCAGCACGCCGCTCACGGCCAGGTGCGGGGTGGTGAGGCGCGCGCGGCGAGCCTCGGCCAGCGTGGACAGGAACAAGCGCATCCCCTCGACCGCGGGATACTCGGGCAACACGGGGATGAGGACGTGGGTCGCGGCGGCCAGGGCGTTGACCACGAGCAGCCCCTGTCCGGGCGGGCAATCGAGCAGGATCGTGTCGTAGAGGTCACGCTCGCCCTCGTGGCCGTCGGCCTCGGTCTTCGTCTTGGTGAGCGTGGCGAGGTGCTCGGCGATGACGCGCTCGCGGCCCATGACGCCGGTGAGGGTCAGCTCGACGCCGCGCAGGCGGCGATCGGTGGGCAAGATGTCGAGACCCGGCGCGACAGTGTAGAGCAGCGGTGTTACAGGCCGCAGCTCCCCCTCGGCGAGGTAGTGCTGGAGGGCGGGGGCCAGGCCACCCGTCGCGGCCATGTGCGCGGCCGGCGTCCCTGCGGCCGTGGTCAGGCTCCCTTGGGGGTCCAAGTCCACAATGAGGACGCGCAGGCCGCGCTCGGCGAGCGCCGCCCCGATGGCCAGGGTACTTGTGGTCTTTCCGGTGCCACCCTTATGGTTGGCGACGGCTATCACTCTGCTCATCTATCACTCCTCCTTCTCGTCGTCCGCGTCAAGGGCACCCGTGGCCCCTGCGGATACATCGGATAGCAAGGGGGTGGCTGCGGCGATTTTCAGCGCCTCCGCCTTCCGCGTCATCCGGCGCTTCTTGCGTGAGGGCTGCCCGACCTGCCCCAGGTGGTTGACGCGATAGGCGTCAATCGCGGCCTGCGACACGAGGCGGACATTGGGACTGGGTAGCTCGGACTCTAGCGTGCCGCGCTTGATCGCGGCCTGGACGGTCACGCGGGCAAGGCCCAGCATCTCGGCGGCCTGGGCGGTCGTGTAACGGGCGACGGTGTAGAGGGGATCGGCATGTTGTTTCGGCATAATCTTAGCGTACCGCGTGGCGCGGCGTTCCGACAGGAAAAGCATAGCGGGCGATGCGCGTGTGGGCGTCAATGTCGTCATGACTGGTGGCTCCTCTTTAGCGTCCGTAGAGGGCTGACTGCCAGCGGTCAGCCCTCCCGGCTCCTGTGCTCCTATTTAGGCGGCACGCTGGCCGGCGTGCGCGGGGTCCTGGTCCGTGGCGTCGAGCGCCGCCCCGATGGCGCGGACCATCTGGCGCAGGGCGGCGTCCTCCTGCCGAGCGCTGACCAGGCGTGCGGCGATCACCACGACGCCGTGCATGATCGTTGTGTGGTCCCGGCCGCCGAGCAGCCGGCCGATGCGCACGCAGGGGAACGCCCTGTTGTGGGTGGGCGTGGGCCAGAGCACGCGCGTCCGTATCAGGTACATCGCCACCTGGCGGGCCTCCGTGAGCGTGGCGATCCGGCAGGGCGAGCGGAGGTGCGCCGGCGTGAGCAGGTAGCTGTCGGCGACGACGCTCCGGATGCGCTGGGCCTCGGTGAGTTGCGCGCGTCGTAGGCGCCGAAGGGCCGCGCGCTGGTCCTCATCCAGGCACTTATGCCGCATCACGAGGGTCCTCCTCATCGGCGGCGGGTCCGAGCGCGTCCAGTCCCTCTTGCATGTGCGCGGCGCGCGCCTCTCCGATAGCCTCTAGCGCCTCGAAGGCGGCGGTCAGCAGTGCGCGGCCCCAGGGGGCCAGATGGCCGTCGGGGTGCTCGTCCAGGTGAGCGAGGGCCTGCACGGCGCGGCGCGCCAGGTCCTCGGACTGCGCTTTCTGCGCCCTGAACACGCGGGCGATCTCGCGGCACGCCAGCGGTGTCGGCATTATGTCAAATGCGGCCATTGTCTTCCTTCCTTACCAATCTTGTCTATCCGTGTCGTCGGCGTCGCCCCGGTCGGGCATCCCCAGGACCTCGCCGACGGGGCGCAGGCCGGCGAGGTCCTAGGGCTTGTCAATGAACAACGTATCCACTCTTCGCGCCCGTTCACGCGTAAACAGAGCACAAGATTGACTACGTTATTCTCTGGCAACCCCATAGCTCCTGGCTGACCTGGCCCGGCATGAGTGCCACCAGGGCCTCAATGAGCCGGGCAAAGTTTTCATCGTCGATGGCCGCGAGGGCGCGTAGCTGCGCGCCCTGGGGGGCCTGCGGCGCTAACGCGGCCCACGCGTCCGTGGCTTGGCGGAGCCAGGCGTCACGCGGCTTGACGATGGCCCAGGTCATTGATCCCTCCTCCCTTGCGTGGTGTGATGTTGTGGGTGTGGCAGCCGTCACAGTGGAAAGCGAACGAGCCGGGGTCGATGTCCACGCACTCGTCTGACGCGTAGCTCGGCCAGGGTTCGGCGTCGGCGGGGTCGCCGGTGTCGTTGAGGGTGGTGACGCGGCAGGCGCGGCGCTCATCGTAGAGCACGCGCAGGTCGTCCCCGCCGCAATAGGGACAGGTCCAGGTGACGCCGGGGGCATCGGGGGCATCGGGGGCGTCCGGGGTAGGGAGGCGGGTTGCCGCCGCCGTGGTCGTGGTCTGGTCCATCGGTGGTGTCTCCTCTCGGGGCCGGCTACCACTCCCGGCAGCCAGCCCGCTCGTTGTCTGTTAGAAGGGGATCGCGTCGTCCAGGCCGATGCCAATGGAGAGGGCCACGGCGCGCGGTGTGACGGGATCGGCGGTGTGGGGCCGCCACACCTTGTGGGTGGCGCGGTAGGCCCGGTCGAATTCATCGTGATGGTCGGAGCACAAGCCGGTGGTGTCGTCGCTGTGCTTCCAGCCGTCTACATGATGCCGCTCAGTGGCCGGGGCGGTGCAGGCGGGCCACTGGCAGGCTCCCAGCGTGGGCGTGGCGCGGCGGGCCTGCGCGCGGGCTGTGTCGCCGGCCTTATTGCGCCCTACCACCGGGTCTGTGCCGAACTTGGCGCGGTAGGTGGGGGCGAGCTTCGTCAGCAGGTACGCGCCGTAGCCCCGGTCGAGGGCGGCCTGAAAGCCGGCCTTACCGATCTGGCTCATGTAGTCGGCGCCGCGCGCCTTGACGAGCGCCTGACCGCCCAGGCTGGCGATGCGGCGGCAATGGGCGGCGCGGGCGGCGTGCGCCTCGGGGGAGAGCGGCGCGCGGTGGGGACGTGGCGGGGGCGGCATGAGCGGGGGGACGAGGGATAGACGCGGGGGGGGTACGACGGCCTCTGCTACCATGATTGTAGACCTCTGTGTAGGGGGTCTACCGGCGGGCTACCCAGTAACTCTTTCCAGGGAGGGGGCAGCCCGCTTCTTTGTCCCTACACCCGTATTATAGCAGGCTGCCGCCTATAATATCAAGTGTAAAACAGGGGGTATAGCGCCTAAAAGAAGTGATAGATGGGGGGGGGCGTATGGCGGCGCTGGGGGAGAGGCGCGGCGTGGCGCCTCTCCCCTGGGGGACTAGGCGACGCGCGCGGCGTCGAGCGCGGGCGCGATCTCCTCCATGAGGGCGGCGACGCCGGCCCTAATGGCGTTGAGGTTGGCGGCGAGGGTCGCGCGCGAGACCTTGTACAGGGCGAGGTAGGCCGGCGTGTTGGGGGTCGGGATCGCGAGCGCGGCACACACGCAATAGGCGACGCTTTCCGCCTGACACTCAGCCTGTTGGGTGGTGAAGGTGCGGCGCTCCTCGGCGCGGTGCAGGCGCTCGTGCGCGATCTCGTGGACAAGAGTTTTGCAGAGGTTGCCGGCGGGGTTGCCCTGCTTCAACTCGATGCGGCCGTCGCCGTAGCTGACGCCGTTGGCGTCCTGGATAAGACGCGGCTTGAAGGTCACGCGCAAGCCGCCGCGCGCGGCGATCTCGATAAGCTGACGGAGCAGGGCGTCGTAACGGTCGCCCGCGACAGCATGGACGGTGAGGGCGGGGAGGTCCGCGCCGTCTGTATCCGCCGCATCAAAGACGTACCCCGTCCTGAAACGCAGGGCGATCACGGCGTCGTCGCCGGCGTCGGTCTTGCCCTTGATCGGGGCGGGGCACAAGATGGCGATACCCGTCGCCCCCTTCTTGACCTGCCGCCCGAGTGCCTGCCAGGCGCGGTAACCGGCGACGCGCGCGGCGTTGGGGCGCTGCAGGGCGATCAGGGCGCAATTGTGCGCGCTGTAGGTGTAGAAGTGGCTCAGGGTGGTGAGGTAGCGGGTTAGCTCGGCGCTCTGCGCGGCCTGGTCGGTCTCGTCGGCGAGGCGCTGCATCCAGGCGTCAATTTTGGCGAGGTTGTCGGCGGTGGGGTTGGCGCGCGTCTCGGTGGTCTGGGTGGTCATCGGTCATCACTCCTTCGCGCGGATGGGGGAGGGCTGGCGGGGATGCCAGCCCTCGGTAGACCTGCTAATACTCCTCGGGCAGGAGGAGGGTAGTGGCGGCGCGGTGGCCGTCCTCGTCGGCGGCCTCGGTGATGATCCAGATTTTGACGCCCTGCGCGACGGTGTAGGCGCTCAGGAGGCGGGAGCCGTCGCAGAGGGCGGCGCGGTTGGCGGCGCGGTCGTGGGCGTCGAGGTCGCCCCAATCGCCGCTGGCGTGGCGTTGGAGGAGGGTAGAAGGGGAGAGGTCGGCGGCGGCCAGGGCGACGAGGGCGCCGGGGGTGGCGACGATCTGGCCTAACTGGTCCACGAATAGCACAATCATCGGTGTAGACTCCATCGGCTATGGGGGGGGAGGGCTGGCGGGGATGCCAGCCCTCGGCGGGCGCTACCAGGCGTACCAGGGGACGGGCAGGGGGAGCGGAGCGCGGACGGGCGCGGGGTCGGTGTCCTCGGCCCTGGCCGGCTGATCGTTCGCGGCCATGGCCTGCTGGTAGGCGTTGCGGTAGGCGATCAAGCGGGTGATCGTGGTATCGAGGAGGTTGAGCAGGCCGGTATCGTCGGGGAGGTCGAGGGAGGCGACAACCTCGGTGGCGTCGAGGGGGTCGAGGGGGCAGAAAGTGACGGTCACGGACACGTCGCCGTCGTAGAGGGCAATGGCAGGGCGGGGGGGTATACTGGGGATGCTGGCCGCGAGGTGGGTAGCGGGTATGGCTTGGGTGGTCATATTGGTCTATCCTTTCCGTGGTCTGTGTCAGTGGGCGGGGGCTTCATCCCCGCCCACTTTTTTACTGTGGGGTGTCTAGGCCCGTCGGGTAGGCCGCTGGCGAGTTTTCCCGTCGTTAGTTGAGATACTTTTCCATCGGCCCCCCACCGAACCGGACGTGCGTCTTTCGATGCATCCGGCTCTCCAGTGACTATGCGGGTCGGCGTTGTCGTTGCCGCATGGGACGTCCCGCGTGGATGTCCACATGGCAGCTATGGCAGACGATGAGTGTTTTCCGGCGCAAGCCGATCATGCGCCTTTGCCACTCAGATAGCTCTTTGCGTCCCGGTTTCTTCAGATCCGCCATCTTACGGATGTGGTGGACCTGAATGTTAGGCGCGGTACCCTCCGCTTTCTGCCCGCACATCTCGCACTGTTGAGCCAAAAGTCGGCTCAACAGGTCGGTATGGACGGCCCAGATTGGCTGAGGGGTGTCATCGAGCTGCGTGACTCGGCGCTGTCGTCGGAGCGGTAGGCCCCCGAACTCGGCCACCAAGGGTGGCTTGCCCTCTGTGTCCCTGTTGACGACGACGCGCAGACACTTCATCTGCCCGTACGGCGTCTCTGTCATGGCCTTGTACTTGCGCACCATGTCCATGAGCGAGGCTTTATGCTTCGCGGCCAGGGTCTTGAGGAGCGACGTTTCCGTGACATACTGCACCTGACCGAAGTTGTGGATGTTGTGGGCGAGGACGTAGTAGTTAACCAGCCCGCGATACTCGCTTTGGTACATCCTGACGATAGCGAAATCGCTGTCGGCGAGTAGCCCATTGCGGTGTATCGGTTTCCCCTTGGCCATGTACTTCTTGATCGCGCCGTCGGTGACGTCCTTTGGCACGTTGAACCCTATCTTCCCGTTGACGGAGCGTTTGCCCTGGGTGGGCATAGCATGCCATTGGGTATAGAGTTCGTAACCCAGGAAGCGCGCCCTTTCGGTCGCAGCGTGCGTGATCAAAGTTTTCTCTCCCGATAGTTCGAGCTTGAGCGTGTCGCGCAGGAATCGTCGGAGATGCTCCTTGATCTCCCGGGCTTCTTCCTTGGGTCCGTCGAACCCCAGGAGGAAGTCGTCGGCGTAGCGTATGTAGCGAAGTCGCCGGTAATCTGGGTCGTCGGGCAGGCGCGATTGGAGCGTATGCATCTGCGTGAGCAGGTGCGCTGCATCCTCATGCCGGCCGTGTCTTTGCAGATTTCGCCGGCGCTTCATGAGGTCGGCGTACTCCGGGTTACGCTTGCGCGCGTCCCCGGCGTTATAGCCCAGGCTCA
>JAABUZ0100001979.1_pt1 | contig 35982 bp, 40 predicted proteins | sample 5562091 | NCBI WGS metagenome assembly JAABUZ01 (sample SAMN12813069, study PRJNA571459) | rock metagenome | isolation source: Antarctica rocks | place: Antarctica: Victoria Land, Linnaeus Terrace sud | collected 2015-12-21 | reverse complement strand
CGCGCCGCCGATCCGCGCGTGGTGGGCAACTTGCAGGACACCCCGCTGTTCCTCGGCGCCTCGGCCGCGGACGCCGACGCCGGCGGGGCTTCAGCCAGTGTCGTCTACGCCCAGCTCCGTCAGGTCGGCGACGAGGCTCACGTCAAGCAATACCTCGCCGGCACCCATGAACCGGCGATTATCGACCTGGCTGTGCCGCAGATGGTGCCGCAGTGGCAGCGCAGCAGCCGACCGGCCGTACCAGCCAGAATCAACTACGCCCTGGACACTTCCTGGAATTTCGGCGCCCTGGCCGACAGCGGCTCGGCGTGGTTGCAGCACCTGCAACCCGCAACCGGCACCCAAGGCGCGGCATCGGCCGAAGCCGTCACCCTGCCGAGGACCCTGACCGCGTTGAGCGAGACGACCTCTAGCGGCGGCTCGGCTACCGACCGGAGCGCCTACCTGTTGCGTGATTCGTTGCGGCACCCAACCGGAACGCGCCCGATCAGTAACACGCTGGCGATGTCGCTGACAAACCTGTCCAGTAGCTCGGCCGACCTCGCTCCCCTCAACGTTGACATTTCACGCCGTTACTGCGTGGATCTCAGCAGTGACGTCCCCACGACAGTGCAACTGACCGGCCTGAATTTCGCCGGCCTGGACGTCGTCGGCATCCCGGTAACCCGCACCTCTCACGCGCTTTTTCTGCACGCTTCGGCTGGCACGACGCATGTCGTCCTCAGCCCTCGCGGCATCCCCGGCATGGCCGGAACACCGTGCCCGGCCGCCCCGCACGGGAGCATGGCCAGCCCGGCAGCCGGCGCGGGTAGCGACCCGGGCACCGGCCCGGGCGCCGTCGGCGGCACAGCCCCCAACGGCGGCACGGCTCCGACCGGCGGCACCGCCCCTGTCGGCACCGGCGGTACGGTCCCGACCGGTAACACCGTGCCCGACCGCGGGTTAGCTGCTCGCCCCGTAGCCGCGTCCTTGGCCGCGACCGGGCTTGATGTCCTCCCCCCGTTGACCGGCCTCGCTTTGCTGGCAGCGGGTGGATTGGTGTCGATCGCCCGCAAGCGGGCCCTTCGGCGGCCGCCCCTGAGCAATAGTGCGAAATCCCGGCCTGGCGGCCTCAAAACGGGCTAGCCTCCCCCGACGCCATAGCCCTGAGGGGGGGGCTGATGAATTTTCCTACCGCAATCGTGAGCGGCCTTTCGCAGTATGCGAGATGGAAGGGTCGGGCATCGCGCTCGGAATACTGGTATTTTTCTCTGTTTAGAAAATTAGCTTTCCTCGGCGCCGCCCTAACGACCTATGCCCTCAACAACGGAGTGCCGCTGTTGCTGGCGTTTTTAGCGCTGTTCCTTCCGGGAATTGCCGTTCAGGTCCGGCGGCTACACGACACTGGCAGGTCCGGGGCTTGGTTTTGGATCCATCTGGTGCCGTTGATCGGCCAGATTGTGCTGGTGTGTTATTCCTGCGCTGCGGGCGACGGGGCAACCAACTACTACGGGCCGCCCCCGGCCGGCCAACGTCAGCCGACTTGAGGGGGTTCACACCGCCCCTGATCAGTGGTGGGATCCGGGCATGAGCACTCGCACCTCACGCTGGCCGGCTGGGACGCCCTGCTGGACCGATCTCGCTACCACCGATGTCGCAGCAGCGCAGGACTTCTACGGTCCGGTCCTGGGTTGGTCATTTCAGGCGACCGATGACAACTACGGCGGTTATGTCATCGCCGAGGTCGGTGGCGTAACGGCAGCCGGGATCGGCCCACTGCAGGGCGACCAGCAGCGACCGGCTTGGACTGTCTACCTGGCCAGCGAAGAGGTTGACAAGGCCGCAGCAGCGATTACCGAGAATGGTGGCACCGTCCTGGTGTCGCCCCTCGACGTGGGCCAGCTTGGCCGGATGCTCATTGCGAGTGACCCGGTCGGCGCAGCCTTCGGGGTATGGCAGGCCGAAACCCACATCGGCGCATCGCTCGTCAACGAGCCGGGCGGCATCACCTGGGAGGACTTGCGCTCTACCGACCCCGACCTGGCCCGGACGTTCTACGGCCGGGTGTTCGACTTCGACTTTCACGCCCTGCCAGGGGCTGGGCCGGATTACACCACCTTCCATCTTAGTGGCGATGAGGCCCCCCTCGGTGGCATGGGCGGGATGTTCGGCGCGCCCGATGGGACGCCGCCGCATTGGCTGGTCTACTTCAGCGTCGCCGACGCCGACGCCGCAGCGAGCGCCGCCGGTAACCATGGCGGACAGGTGCTGGCGCCCCCATTTGATACGCCTTTTGGACGGATGGGGGGAATCGTCGACCCCGCCGGTGCCGTCTTTTGGATCGCGCAGACCAACGCCGATCAACCCACCCCGGACCGCTCCGGCTGACCAACGCACCATCCCCCCGGCCCTCTGATCAAGCAAACATGGTCGTTAGAATGGCCGTTTTGCAGCCATCTTTGCTTGATCACGACTACGCGGGGTCGGCTGCTACCAAGGAACTACTGACCGCGCTTCGCGAAGTGCTTGACGAACCAGCGCACGGCGTCCGGATCATCGACCGCGCCGAGGTTGAGGGCGCGCTCGACCGGGATGCCCTGTGCGATCCGCTTGAGCGGGACTTCGAGCTTCTTGCCGGTCGCCGTGTGCGGAATGGCTGGGACCGCAATCACTTCGTCAGGTACGTGCCGCGGTGAGGCCTTCTCCCGCACCAGGTTCTTGAGCCGACCAGCAAGCGCGTCGTCGAGCACGATCCCCGGGGCCAGCCGGACGAACAGCGGCAGCCAGTAACCGCCGCCCGGCAGTTCTACGCCGAGCACCAGCGACTCGGCCACCTCCGGTGCGGCCTCGATCGCGGCGTAGATGTCGGCGCTGCCCATCCGCACGCCGTGCCGGTTAAGAGTGGAATCGGAGCGGCCGTGCACGATCGCGGTGCCTCGGCTGGTCAAGGTCATCCAGTCGCCCTGCCGCCAGACTCCCTGCGGCCACGCCGGATACGGCGCCTGGAAGTAGGAGCTCTGGTAGCGCGAGCCGTCCTCGTCGCCCCAGATCCCAAGCGGCATGGACGGCATCGGGGCGAGCACGACGAGTTCCCCAACTTCGTCGCGCAGCGGCCGGCCTTGCTCATCCCACGATTCTGCGTGGATACCCAGGCCGCGACAGGACATTTCTCCCTCGGTGACCGGCAGCCAGGGTGCGTCACATACCAGCGCAGCCGCGAAGTCGGTCCCCCCGCAGATAACGTGCAGCGCGAGGTCCGCGCCGACTTCCTCATAGAGCCAGCGAAACGAGCCCGGCGGCGTCGGCGAGCCGGTCACGCCCACCGCCTTCAGCGCGGACAGATCGTGGTCGCGCCCGGGGTGCAGGCCGGCCTTCTCGCAAGCCAGCAGATAGCCGGGGCTGGTGCCGAGGCTGGTCAGCCGGTGCTCTCCAGCCAGCTGCCACAGCCGGTCGGGCGACGGCCACAGCGGGCTGCCGTCGTACAAGACTGCGGTGGCGCCGGTCGACAGCGCCGCAACTTGGCTGTTCCACATGATCCAGCTGGTTGAGGTATACCAGAACGACCGGTCGCCCGGACCAATGTTGAACTGCAGGGCCTGCTGGACCAGGCCCATCAGCAGCGCGCCGGCGTGCCCGTGCACCAGACCCTTCGGCAAACCGGTTGTGCCCGAGGAGTAAACGACCCACAGCGGCGCTTCGGCGTCAAGCTGCGCGAACACCGGAGAGCGAGGCTCCCGCACCGCGTCCGCCCAGGAGACCACCCGTACCCCGTCGCGGGTGACGCCCCGCCCGAGTACGGGGACCGACACGACGCCCGTCACCGTAGGCAGTCCGTCCAGCAGCTCGGCGACCGCGTCGGTGCGGTCCCGCTCCTCGCCGCCGAACCGGTAGCCGTCGGCGGTGATGAGCACCTTTGGCGCGAGTTGGCCGAATCGGTCGACCGCGCTCGCCGGGCCGATGTCGGGGGCGCAGGTGGACCAGATGGCGCCCTGGGCGGCGCAGGCCAGCATCGCCGCGACGGCCTCCACCCTGTTCGGCACGTAGGCGACGACCCGGTCACCGGCGCACACCCCAAGGTCGTCGAGGGTTGACTGGAACGCCCCGACCATCCCGCGCAGCTGCGCCCACGAGACCTCGCGCGCGGGTCCCTGCTCGGATACGGCAACCAGGGCCACGCCGGTGCGCTCGGCGCGCAGCACATTTTCGGCCAGGTTGAGCCGCGCGCCGGGAAACCAGCTGGCACCAGGCATCTTCCGATCCGTCAGCACCCGCTGGTACGGCGCGGAGGCCAACACGTCGAAGTGCTCCCACGCGGCTGCCCAGAAATCCTCCAGCTTCTCGACCGACCAACCCCACAGCGCCTGGTACGAGTCGATTGGCGCCTGATGCCGCGTACTGGCGTGCGCCGCGAACGCGGTGAGCCGTGAGCGCGCCATCCGCTCGGCGGACGGCTGCCACAGCACCGCCGCGCCCGGATCTTCGGCCGCCTGATCCGCCACGCTGCCTCCCCCCGTTCGGCCGGCGTGCCCCGGGAACGCCGTGCCCGCGGCGAGACTAGAGGTCGCCCACGAGCGCCGTCGTCTGGCCAATCTGCAGACCGGGGACCAGTTCGGTCTTCAGTTCCGCAAGCGAGCAGATGGGCAGGGCAAAGATCCGGTTGCCAAGTCCGAAGGGCCGGGGTCCGGACTGCAGGACCGCGCCGGCCACGAATCGCGGGCCGAGTCGGTCGCGCAGCCACGCCAGATGGCGTGCGTCGATGCCGGCGGGGGCGGCAGTGGCCTTGATTTCGAGGGCGATCACGTCGCCGCCGGCCAACTCGACGAGACGGTCGATCTCGTGGCGTCCATCCTTCTCCCGCAGGTGGTGTAGCCGCGGCCGCAGCGAGCTGAGTTCGGCTTCGGGGATCCACGCTGGGACCGCTTCGAACACGAACAGGTCCGAGAGTAATCGCCTGTACGCGCCTGCCGTCTTTTGCTGACACCGGCAGCGCCGTACACCGTCTTGTCCTCGGCCTCCCACTATTGAGTTCTCCTTTGGACCGTCATCCGTGTGCTCAGTGCGCAGGCGGACCCGATTGTGCGATGATCTTGTCGCTAGCAGCCACCGGGGGGCCCCGGGATTCCTGGCCCGCTTGCCGGCCGGTCGACGACACCGGTGGCCGAGGGGTGAGCTACGGCCCCGAGGTGCACCACGTACCAGGTTCCGCGCCAGGAGATCATCGACGCGACACCGAACGAGCGGACCGATCCGGCGCTTCGGTAGACCAGCCGGGCCCCGGCGATGTGCCAGTAACCGACCCGGTTGGCGCAGGTCCCCGGCCGGATCCAGCGTGCCTGGGCGCTCGGGATGTTGACCTGGACCAGCATTGCGCCGGCCGCGCCAGGGCCGAGCAGTTGGTGCGCCGCCCCGACGTCGAGGGCGAAACCAGTGAACAGCCGCTCGTGCCAGTCGGCCGCCGGGTCGGGGAGCGCCTTGACCTGCAGGTAAGCCGCCAGCGGGAAGAACGCCCGTCGGGCTGCTCCCGGGTCGTCCGTCACGATCGCCCGCCACAGCGCCGACATCTCCGCGCCTGCCAGCGGGGTGGCCGCGATTGGCGACGCCGTCGTCTGCGGTAGGGCACCGTCAGGTGGGAGGGCGCTGCCGGAAGGGGGGGCGTCCCCAGCCGGAGCGGTTACCGCGGGCGATGGAAGCGCCAGTGGCGTTGACGGGGGGAGCGGCCCAGGCGCAACGTTGGGAGGCGCGGAAGGGGCACCCGGCCGGGCCACTGGGTGAACCCCACCTGACACGCAGCTCGTCGCCAACGTCGCTGACAGCAACCCAGCGCCCGCCAGCCGAGCCACATCAAGGCAACGGCGCATACCGGGATGTTAGAACCGGGGGCGAACTGGTGCTCGATCGTCGGCTCAGCGGGCAACGTGCCTGGACGGCCGCCCTCGCACTGCGCGCGATGGCCTCGGACGGAAAACGGCGTATCTGCCCGGCCAAGGTGATCTTATGGGACCACCGAAAGCGGCCCGAGGCGAGCCGGGAGGAACTGGGAAAGTGAGCATTGAACTCACGTCCCTGGGCACGTTGTCGATCAGGATTCGGCAGCAATACCGGCTTGAAGGCGTCCCGACCGGCACCCGGCTGATCGGGGAGGCTGCCGACTGCCGCTGGGATGGCGAGAGGGTGCGAGCCTCCCAGGCCGGGGCATCGACAAGCGACTGGGTGACGATCCACGCGAACGGATCGGTTGCGGTCGACGCCCGTTTGCTGCTGAAGACAGACGACGGAGCATTGATCGCCGTGCGCTACACCGGTCGCGCCGAGCGGGCACCGGCCAGCGGCGCCGCTGTCATCATGGCGCCCACGTTCGAGACCGGCGACGAGCGCTACGCCTGGCTCAACACAGTTCAGGCTGTGGGTAAGGGACTCCGCACCGGCGACCTGCTGGTCTACGAGCTCTACCAGGTGACCTGAACGGGTGGGTGCGAGCTCAGCCCGGCGGCGGCGGGGCCGGCGCACCGGAAGACGCCCGCGAGATGGACCTGTTGTGCAGTGTTCGAGCTGTGATTACCGCCCCGGCGACGGTCAGCACCATCGGCACGAGCAGTGCCGTTCCGGTGTGGGTGAACTCCAGCAGCAACGCGATGGCGGTGAGGGGGGCGTTCAGGGTCACCGCCAGGAACCCGGCCGCGCCGATGATGGCCAGCTCGCCGATCCGGGCGCCGGGCCAGAGCGGCACCCAGGCCCGCCCAAGCAGCGCGCCGAGCAGGGCACCTGTCGCCACCGCGGGCGTGAGCCGGCCGCCGGTCGCGCCGCTGCCCAGGCACGCCGCGGTGGCGATTGGCTTCAGGACGATCAGCGCGGCGAGCAGTGCCAATGCCGGGGTGCCGTCGAAGGCGAGCTGGGCGGGGCCCTTGCCGTTGCCGAGTAGCTGGGGGTAGGCGATCGCGAGGGCGCCGAGCGCGGGAAAGACCAGGACCGTAGCGATCGGGAGTCGCGCACCGTCCGCGCGGTGTCTTTCGGCGTAGTCGAGGAGCCGGACGAAGCCGGTTCCGGCTAGGCCGAGTAGCGGCCCGGCCAGCACCGCCCAGGCCACGACCGTAGCCGAGAGCGACGGCGATGCCACCTGATAGGTCGGCCGGTTTGACACCACGGCCCAGGCAACGACAGTGGCAATTACGGAGGTGGCCGCAGCCGGGACGACTACTCGGAACGCCAGCGACGCGAGCAGCACTTCCGCGGTGAACAGGGCGCCCCCGACCGGCACGTTATAGGCGGCGGTGAGCCCCGCCCCGGCGCCGCACGCCAGCAGGATGCGGCGCTGGTCGGCGGGCAGGCCGGCGCGCTCCGCGAGCCACGCGCCTACCGCGCCACCGAACTGCCGGGGCGCCCCCTCCCGGCCGAGGGAGGCGCCGAGGCCGACCACAACGATCTGCAGGACGGCGTCGAGGGTCACCGTACCCAGCGTCATCCGCACGTCCCGGTTCCCGAGCGCTTGGGCGACCTTGGGTACCGGCGCGGCGAAGCGGCGCAACGACCACCAACCCCCGCCCGCGATCACCCCTGCGGCCGCCATGACTAGCACCCGCCGTTGCCCGGCGGCACGTTGCACGCCGATGAGGAAGGTGTCTTCTGAATAGCCGTAGGCCAGGTGCTGAACCAGGTGCAGCAACAGCGTCAGCGCCCCGCCGCCCAGGCCGGCGCCGATCCCGGTGAGCACGATCACCGCGGCCAGCCGCGCGGACGGAAGGTCCTCCCGCCACTGTTGTTCGCCGCCGCCCGGCTGGCTCGTCATCATCCAGGCGGACGCTAGCGGTCCGCGATCATCCAGCGCCGACGCTAGTGCTCCGCGACGGGTAGCCCCGGGGTTTGCCAGCTCGTTCCATCGGCGCCGACCACCAGCGCCTCGTACCCGTCTAATGCTCTGAGCCACTCCCTAGCCGCGGCGCCCATCGCGAAAGCGGCGGTGGCGTAGATGTCTGCCTGGGTCAGCGACGAGCCGACAACGCTGACGCTGCGCAGTGCTGTCGCCGGACGGCGGGTGAACGGATCCAGGATGTGCGGCCCGCGTTCGGCGCATCCGGAGGTCGCGACGGCGAGGTCGTGCCCGGCGACAACGGTGAGCAGCCGATGGCCGTCCTGCGGGTCGCTGAGGCCGAAACGAAACGGGCCGCCCGCGCTCTGAATGTCGCCACCGCCGTTGACAATGTGGCTGGGGTTCCCGGCGGCGCTTAGCATTTCGCTGGCCTGCTGCACCGCCCAGCCCTTCACGACGCCGGACGGGTCCAGGGTCCCGCCGGCGGTCGAGGAGAACCAGCCGCCGGTCTGTAGGGCGGCGTCCTCGCACAGCCTCAGCACCTCGGCGACCTCAGGCGGGCAGTCGGCGACCGACACCTCGCCGCGTGCCAACCGGCTGATCGCGCTGCCCGGCCGGTAGGTGGAGAACACCGCGTCGAGGTGATGCAACCTCGCCAGCACCGGCGCCAGGCTCTCCGCGTCGAGGCGCCAGGAGGTTTCGGATGGGTACCGCACGTCGAAGGAAAACACCGTGCCCATACACGGCTCCACGTGCTGCAAGCGCCGCTCGCACGGGGCCGAGCTCACTTCAGGTGCGCGGCGTCGAGCGCGCTTTGCAGAGATCCTACGTAGCCGTCGCTGGTGTACGTCGCGCCGGAGACGCTGTCGATCTGGGCGTTCTGGGCTCGCAGCGTTTCCTGGTTCAGCTGGGGGACGGCGAAGCTGTTGATCTCCTGGTCCCGGCTGGTGTTGAGGGGCACCTGCAGCACGCCGACGCTGGCGATCCGGGAGCCGCTGACGGTGATCTGGACCTGCACCGGTCCGTATTGGGTGTCGATGGCTTGACCAGCGATGGTACGGGTGGCCGCGCTCGGCGTGCCGCTCGTGGGCCCCGGAGTCTGCGGGCCGGCCGACGGGCCTGCCGACGGGCTGGCGGACGGGCCGGCCGACGGGCTGGCTGCGGGTGGCGCCGTCGCAATGGCCAGTGCGGAACCGCCGCCGCGCGGGTTGGCCCCGTGGCTCTTGAAGCCCAGCAGCGCAACCAGGCCGAGAACGGTGGCGACGGCGGTGAGTAGGAGGCGGCGGATGACGGGCTCCTAGAGCTCGAACGACTCGTGGTGGATGTGCCGCCGCGGGACCCCGGCGGCGCGAAGAGCGTTGAGCGCAGCGGTGACCATGCCGGCTGGCCCGCAGAGGAAAACCTCATGATCACGCAGGTCGGGCACCAGAGCCTGCAGCGATCCGGCGACCAGCGGATCGCCGCGCAGCGCAGCGCGGGTCCCGATCAGGTAGTGCACCTGGGCGCCTCGGCGGGTGGCGATGTCCGCCAGCTCGGAGCCGAACATCACGTCGGCCTCGGCGCTGGCGCGATACACCAGGGTCACATCGCCTGGGCCGCCGGGCAGCTGCTCGAAAAGCGCCCGCAGCGGCGTGATGCCTACCCCGCCTGCGAGCAGGAGCACCTTCTGGCGGACCCGGTGCGCATCGGTGAACGCACCGTATGGGCCCTCGGCGAACACCCACGTGCCGGGCCGTACGCGGGCCAGCCCCTCGCTGTGGTCGCCCTGCGCTTTCGCGGTGAAGCGCATCCGATCTTCTACTACTGGGGCCGACAGGGAGTACGGATTCGAGGCCCACCACATCCCCCGGTCGAGCAGCCGCCAGCGGAAGAACTGCCCTGGGCGGGCATTCAGCTCGCCGAGGTGCCGGCCGGCGACCACCACGGAGATCACCCCCGGCCCCTCGCGGCGCACACCTACCACCCGTAGCCGGTGGCGAAGGGCGCGGCGTACCGGGGTGACCAGCCGGTACCACACGAGCAGCACACCGACCATGAGATACATCAGCGCCCACAGGGCCCGGGCCGGCAGGCTGCCCGCGAAGTCGGCACCGGTCGCGAACTGGTGGCTGAACGCCAGCGCCACCGCGAGGTAGGTATAGAGGTGCAGCAGGTACCAGGTCTCATACCGCAGTCGCCGGCGAGCCGCGCGGGCCGACACCACACCGACCAGGACCAGCAACCCGCCGGCCACCGTCGCCATCAGCACATCCGGGTAGCTGAGCAGCAGCGCCGAGGTCTGGTGCACGACGTTGGTGTGGCCGGTGATCGAGTAACCCCAGGTGATGAGGGTGGCGTGCGCAACGACGAGGCTGACGGTGTACCGGCCGCCCATGGCGTGCCAGCGGGCCAGCCGGTCGGCGCCGATGGTGTGCTCCAACGAGGGGATCCGGGCCATCAGCGCAAGCAAGATCACGACGCCGTAGCCGGCGAGCAGGCCGGTCACCCGGCCGGCGTTGGTCACCCACTCGCCCAGCCCGCGCAGCGGCGGCGTGTCGTTCCACCACAGTCCGATAGCGGCGAGCGCCCCGACACCGATGATCGCCAGCACCCGGTTGCCGGTGACCACCGGTGGGCCCGAGAGCCGCGGCGCGGGCAGTGTCGCCTTGTCTTCGAGCGTGGTGGTCACCGCTCAAGTGTCGCCCAGGAACCCTGCGATGATCCTTAGAGCTTGCCGAGACCTTGTGTGTGGGCCGCGGCTTGACGACCCCTACGCGGCGGTGGAGTTGTAGCGGCGCACCGCGAGGTAGCCAAAGACCAGCCCGATTCCGGCGCTCCATAGCAGGGACTGGATGACCAGCGCGGTGGTGCTCTGCCCGGCGAACAGCTGGTGGCGTTGGGCTTGGGTCACGTTGCCCAGGGTGAGGTCCCGGACCAGGTTGATGACGGTGGTGACCGGCTGATGGTCGGCGAAGCTCCGCAGCCAGCTCGGCATCGTGGCGGTTGGGACGAACGCGCTGCTGGCGAAGGTCAGCGGGAACACCACCGGGAAGGTTGCCGCGTTGACCGCCTGCGCGCTGCTGGCATACAGCCCGACCAGGGCGAACAGGAACGAGGTGGCCACGGTAAACGCAAGCAGGACGGCGAAACCGAACACCAGCCCGGGGATGCTGTGCGGGCGAAAACCGACGGCAAGCCCGACGATGACGATGATGAGCAGGCCGGCGGCGTTGCTCAACGTGTCGGCGGCCACCCGGCCGGCGAGCACGGCGCTGCGGGCCATCGGCAGCGAACGCAGCCGGTCGACGAACCCCTTGCTGCGATCCTCGGCCAGTGCAAAACCGCTGTTGCCGGAGGTGAAGATTGCTGTCTGCACTGCAATTCCGGGGATCAGGTAGTTGACGTAGTTGACGCTGCCCAAGCCCTTGATGGCGCCGCCGAAGACGTACCGGAACAGCAGGGTGAACATGATCGGGGAGATGAGGGTGAACATCACCTGGTCAGGGGCCCTGAGCAGCCGGCGGACGTTGCGCCCTGCCATCGCCGCGGTGTCACCGATCGCCCAACCGACCCGGCCGCTCGCGCTGGCCGTCATGACGCTCATCGCGAGACCTCCGTCGGGTGGCGGTCTTGGTGGTCAGCGTGCTCCAGGTCACCGGGTTGCTGGTCGACGCCCGTCTGGTCGCCTACGGGAGTGGGCGCCTGGCCGGTGAGCGCGAGGAACACTTCGTCCAGGCTCGGTTGGCGCAGCTGCAGTGAACTCACGTCCAAGCCGGTGTTCTCCAGCCGGCGCACCACCTGCGCGGTGGTCGCCAGGCCCGAGGAGGTGGCCACCCGCACGGTCAGCCCCTCCAGGACCGGGGCGGCGTCGCCGACCCCTTCCAGCGCAGCGGCTGCCTGAGCCGCGGTCGCCTCGTCGGCCAGGACCACCTCAACGGCTGTTCCCCCCAGCCGGGCCTTGAGCTGCGCCGAGGTGCCCTCGGCGATGACGCGCCCGTGGTCGATCACGCAGATCCGGTCGGCGAGCCGGTCCGCCTCCTCCAGGTATTGGGTGGTGAGCAGCACCGTGGTGCCGTCGGCGACCAGGCCCGCGATCACCGCCCACAGGTCCACCCGGCTGCGGGGATCCAGGCCGGTGGTGGGCTCATCGAGGAACAGCACCGGTGGCTGGGCGACCAGCGCGGCGGCCAGGTCGAGGCGCCGGCGCATACCGCCGGAGTAGGTCTTGAGCGTCCGGCCGGCCGCGTCGGCGAGATCGAACTGGTCGAGCAACTCGACGGCCCGCTTGCGGCGTTGCCCGCGCGGCAGGTGATTCAGGCGCCCGACCAGCACCAGGTTCTCCAGCCCGGTGAGCCCCTCATCGACGGCGGCGTACTGCCCCGCCAGCCCGAGGACCTTCCGGGCGGCAGCCGGATCGGCCAGCACATCGACGCCGGCCACGTGCGCGGTACCGGAGTCCGGGTGCAGCAAGGTGGTCAGCACCCGTACGGCGGTGGTCTTGCCGGCGCCGTTGGGGCCGAGCAGGCCGAGGACCGTGCCCTTAGGGATCTGGAAGCTTACGCCGTCCAGGGCGCACACGCCGCCCTTGAAGGTCTTGACCAGCGAGTCGACGACGACCGCCGGGGCGCCCGTGTCCATCCCGGTTCCCCCTCGATCTGATGGGTCGATCCCCCGCGGATGACCCCGGTGCACCCAACCCGCTACCGGGCCCGATGTCCACCTGATAAAGGCGCCTCCGCGTCCGTCCCTTCCCCGATTCAGCAATTGAGCCTGAGCACCCGACCAGGTGCCGCCAGCTGGGCCTGGCGGCTCAACCGGGTACGGCCTTCGCCGGGTCTGCGGACCCTGGGCGCCCGCAGGGCGCCCAGGCAGGCTGCCGACGTGACCCCGACCACAATGCGACCCGCATCCACCCGGCCGGGCCCGGCGCCGCAGTCCCCGTATCCGCCGATGTTGCTGTCGTGTCCCGCTGACTCAGGTCCCGATGCCGAGGCGGTCCCCGGGACGCAGCCCCCAGCGCTCAAAGCTGCCGGCCTCCGCCTCCAGGACCGCACGGGCCGAGAGCCGCGGCCGGCCCAGCCGACCGGGCGGCATCCGGACCGTGTCGAGAACGATCAGGTGCTTGTCCAGGTAGGCGATGTCCAGGACGAAGCGCATCCGGAAGGTGTGCACCGACGAGCACGGGCGCAGCAGCAGCGCGCCAGCCAGCCCGTCGCGCCCGAGCAGACCACGTGCGCGCTTGACCGCGGTGTCGGCGACCTCCAGCGGGGCGAGCACCTCGTCCGGCTGGCGCATGAGCTGGGGCACTGCAACCTCCAGGTGCGCAGAACGCTTAGGCGCGGGGGTCGCCCCAGTTACGCCGTTTCGGCCCGCGAGGCGGTTCGGGTCTGTCAGACTCATGCTCGCACCCCCGGAACGTGCAGCATAGAAGGAGCCTCACTGTGTTGACGGCTGTCCTCGCCGTGGGTGACCTGCCGCAGCCCTCCCCCGAGGATGCCCAGCCGCTGTCCACCCCGCCGCAGGTACGTGACCTGGCCGAGGCGCTCGACGAAACCGAGGCGTTGCTCGCGGCTGGCGCCCGCGTCGTGCTGGCAGTGCACGCAACCTGGGACCAGCCAGCGACCGAAACGGTCCGCACGCTGCGCGGCCTCGTGGGACGCGGCACCGTCGTGCTCGTGCCGAGCCCGCTCCCGCCGCTCGCCGTGTTCGCCGTGGCCGCCCAACTGTCCGCCTTGCGCGAGCATCTCGCGCTGCCGGGTCAGCTGGTCGCCGCCGCCGACCCGGTCGCTGCTCGCATGGTCGTCATCGCCCGGATGGCGAGCGTCGCCAAGCTCGGTCACCCGGCGCCTACGGTCGCTCAGCACGCCCGGTCCTGGCTGCCGGGCACCGGTTTCCTGGTCCAGGTCGCCCCGCAGGAGTCGGTCATGCCGATGGACGGTGACGGCGCCGCCATTGCGGCCTTCGCCGACCTGCCGATGGCAGCCGCGACGATTCTGCATGCCGCGGGCGAGGGCGCCCACGAGGAGTTCTGGGCCACCGACGCTGTCGTTCCCGCACTCAAGCCCCGGCGCGCGGTGGGGTTGTCGGCGGCCGGCCAGCGGGCCTACTACGGCACCGCCAAGGTCATCGAGGTCGTGGGCTATCCGGACGAGTTGGACCTGGCGGCCATCGACCTGCACGCCTGCCGCTGGTGTGAGGAGCCGGTCGCGAGTTCACCGTGCCCATTTTGCGGGTGCCGCTCCGCGGCGGAGGTGTCGGCGTGAACCCGCGCCAGCGCCGCGGGCTGCTGCTGCTGGTCCTGTCTGCCCTCGCTGCCGTGTTCGTGTTCGTCGCGGTGCTGTCCTACGTCGGCGGCGTTCGCGCCGAGGTAGGCGACAAGGTGCCGGTGCTCAAGCTGGTGCGTGATGTCCCCGCGTTCAACGCCGTCGCCGACGGCGACGTGTCGGTGGTCCAGATCCCGCGCAAGTTCGTCTCCGCAGCGATGGTCGCCAAGATCGACGACCTGCGCGGCATGGTCGCGGCAACCGGCCTGCACAAGGGCAGCTACCTGGAAACCGACACCTTCGAGCAGCCCCCGGACCTGCGGCCGGGCCAGCGCGAGCTCGCCATCCTGATCGACGCCGAAACCGGTGTCGCCGGCAAGGTGCACAGCGGCGACCACGTCGACATCTACGCCACCTTCTCCGGGCAGAACAACAACAACTCCCCTCCGGTCGCGAAGATCATCGTGAGCAATGCCCTGGTGATCAACATCGGCAACCTGCAGGGCAAGGAGAACAACGGCAACAGCAACTTCTCCTCACAGCAGGTCGTACCGGTCACCTTCGCGCTCTCGGTGCACGACAGCCTGGTGCTTGCCTACGCCGAGAGCTTCGCGGCTAAGGTGCGCCTCGCGCTGATCAGTGGCCTGGACCGCCAGCTGGTCGCCGAAACCGACCGCACCTTCACGCAGGCACTGCAGCCCACCGACACCGGCACCCCGGCGCCGCCCGGGTCGACGGTCCGGAAGAAGTGACCCCCGGATGATCAACGTGGTGCTGGGGATGGACGGGGCCCAGAGCGACGCGGAGTTCCGCGCCGTAATCGCCGAAGCCGGGGACGTGACGGTACTGGACTCGACCGGCTCCGCCGCGGACCTGCTCGATGCGGTGGTCAGCCTCGACCCGTCGGTGGTGCTCGTGCACGAGCGGATGGGTCCGCTGCCGGTGCTTGACCTGGCGCGCGAGTTGGGCCGGCAGGTGCCGCACGTCGCGGTCCTCGTCGCCTCCCGCGAGATCACCGCCCAGATGTTCGCCGAGGCGATGGCCTGCGGGGTACGTGGCCTCGTCTCGCTGCCCCTGTCGCTGGAGGAGCTGCACGCCCGGCTGGTCACTGCCGCCGAATGGTCGCGCGGCGTACGCCGGGTCGTGGGTGGCGGCGCTGGCGAGGAGCTGGGGCGCGTCTCGGGCCGGGCCTTCGTGGTGGCCGGCGCCAAGGGCGGGGTCGGCGCCACCACCGTCGCGGTCCGGCTGGCCCTGGCCGCCTCCACCGGCGGCCAGCGGGTCTGCCTGGTCGACCTGGATCTGCAAAAGGGCGACGTCCCGACGCTGATGGACATCACCCACCGGCGGACCCTGCTCGACCTCGTCGAGGTGGTGGACGACATCTCCGCCCGCGCCCTGGATGAGACGATGTACGCGCACGTTAGCGGCGTACGGGTGCTGCTCGCCCCGGCCGAGGGCGAGCGCAGCGACGACATCACCGGGCGGGTCGCCCGGGCGGTCCTCGCCGCCCTGCGGTCCAGGTTCGACATTGTCGTCATCGACGTGGGGTCCCACGTCACGGAGGCCGGCGCGGTGGCGGTGGAGATGGCCGATGAGGTGCTGCTGGTCACCACCGCCGACGTGCTGGCCATGAAGGCGGCCAAGCGAATCGCCCGGCTGTGGCTTCGCCTACAGGTGCGCAAGGAGGAAGACGTGCGTGTCGTGTTCAACCGCGTCTCGCGGGGCAGCGAGATCCAGCCCGACCTGGCCCGGCGCACCGTCGGCATGTCGGTGCTTTCCGCGTCGATCCCCGCTGCGTTCCGGGCGCTGGAGCCGGCCGTGAACACCGCCAGTCCCGAGCGGCTGGAGGACGCCGCGATGCTGCGGGCCTACACCGAGGTGGCACAGGAACTCGGGGTGGCCCGGCCGCCGGCAGCGCCGATGGGGCGTGGCCGGCGGCGGCGCACAAAAAGCGACAGTGGGCAGGCGAGCATCGAGTTCCTGGGCATCCTGCCGCTGGTTCTCATCTCGCTGCTCGTGGTGTGGCAGTTCGCGCTGCTCGGGCTCACCTGGATGTTCGCCGGCCACGCGGCTGACACCGCTACCAGGCGGCTGGCCCTCGGGGGCAGCAGCAACGAGGTGAGTGCCGCCGGGATGGCCCGGATTCCCTCCGGCTGGTCAGGTGGGTCTTCCGTGCAGGTCGATGGTGACGGCGTCACGGTTGCGGTGGCAACGCCCATCCTGTTTCCCGGCCTACTGTCCGGGCTGACGTTCACCTCCCACGAGAAGGCGGTGCCCGAACCGTGAGGGGCTTGCTGGGCGCACGCCGGCTGGGCGTCTGCCGGATAATCGGGGAACGTCGAGCGGGTGCGCGCCGGCCGGCCGGCGACCGAGGGCAGTCCGCCATCGAGTTCCTTGGAGTGCTGCCGTTCCTGCTGCTGCTCATTGTGGCTGCCCTGCAGCTGTTCTACACGCTGTACACCGTCAACGCGACAGACACCGCGGCGCGCGCGGCGGCGCGGGCGGAGAGCCTCGGCGGTTCCCCGCAGCAGGCCGCAGCGGATGCGTTGCCCTCCTTCCTGCGCGGCAGCCTGCGGTCGGTGAATTACCCGGCGCGGGAGACGGTGACCGTGTCGGTTGAGGTCCCCGTGCTCTTCCCTGGCCTGTCGCTGCCGGTCTTCCACGTCGACCGCAGCGCCTCGATGCCAATGGCGGAGCCCGGGGGGGCCGGGATTCCCAACGTGTTGCCCGGTCCTGGGCGGTGAGCGGTCGATGAGCCTGCGCAACATGGTGAATGCCGGCGAGGACGGCGCTGAGCGGCCCGACCGCGGAAATAGCGATGGCACCGACGTCGCCTACTACCGCGGCCGGCTGCTGGAGGAGATTGACCTCGCCGAGCTCGCCATCCTCAACGGGGCCCAGCGCCGGGCCCGCCTCGAGCGGGTGATGGGGACCCTGGTCAGCCGGGAAGGTCCGGTGCTGTCCACCCGCGAGCGCACCGCCTTGATCCGCCGGGTCGTTGACGAGGCCCTCGGGCTTGGCGTCCTGGAACCGTTGCTGGCCGACGAGAGCATCACCGAGATCATGGTCAACGGGCCGAACAACGTGTTCGTCGAGCGAAACGGCAAGGTCGAACGGGTCCCGATCACCTTCGCCGGTGAGCAGCAGCTCTACCAGACCATCGACCGCATCGTGTCAACCGTGAACCGCCGGGTCGACGAGTCCAGCCCGATGGTCGATGCCCGGCTGCCGACCGGCGAGCGGGTCAACGTCGTGGTCCCACCGCTGAGCCTGGATGGCCCGACGCTGACGATCCGGCGTTTCCCGCGCCCCTACAGCGTCGAGGAGCTGATCGAGCGCGGCAGCATCGACATGGCGATCGGACTGCTGCTGTCCGCATGCGTGCGGGCCAAGTTCAACGTGCTGGTCTCCGGCGGGACCGGCTCGGGAAAGACCACGCTGCTCAACGCCCTGTCCGCGTTCGTGCCCGACGGCGAGCGCATCGTCACGATCGAGGACGCCGCCGAACTCACCCTGCGCCAGGAGCACGTCGTCCGCCTGGAGTCGCGGCCGGCCAACATCGAGGGCAAGGGTCAGATCACGATCCGCGAGCTGGTCCGCAACAGCCTGCGGATGCGGCCCGACCGGATCATCGTCGGCGAGGTCCGGGGCGGGGAGACCCTGGACATGCTGCAGGCGATGAACACCGGGCATGAGGGCTCGCTGACGACAGTGCACGCTAACTCCGCCGACGACGCCATCATGCGCCTGGAGACGCTGGCCAGCATGAGCGAGCTGCGCATCCCGTTTGAGGCGCTGCGCGACCAGATCAACAACGCCGTCGACGTGATCGTCCACCTGGCGCGCTACCCGGACGGCAGCAGGCGGATCGCCGAAGTGGCGGCGGTGACTTCCCGCCGGCGTGAAGCATTCGAGCTGACGACCCTGGCCGATTTTGACCTGGCGCCGCTGACCGCCGACGGGATCGTCCGCGGCGGCTACCGGCACCTGCCGTTACCCCCGATCGTCGCGCAGCGCCTCGCCCGAGCCGGCGAGTCGGTGCCGGCCCACTTCGGTGTTGCCGCGCCGGACGAGCAGCTCATCGTGCGGGCGGCCCATTAGGTGATCGCCATCATCACCCTCGTCTGCGCAACCGCCCTTGCGCTCGCGGTTTTCGCGGTCCGGGAGCTGGCGATGGGGGCCGCCCAGAATCGCGCTGTCTACGAGATCACGGCGCTCGACCAGGCCGAGGCCCGCGCCTCGCGGCTCACCAGCCGCGCCGACACCCGGCTGCGCCGGACCCGGCTCGGGACCTACCTGATGCTGCGGATCGCGCAGGCCGGGCTTTCGCTGACCGCGCTGCAACTGCTCGGCATCGTGGTGGGTGCCGCGCTTGGCGCCTATCTGCTGCTGGGCCTGGTCATGCCGCCGCTGTTCGCCGCCGCCGGCGCCGCCTTCGCTGTTTTCGGGGTGTCGGCGTTCCTGCGCCGCAAGCAGGCGCAGCGGGTTGAGGAGTTCGTCGGTCAGTTGCCTGAAGTCGCGCGGGTGCTCTCGAACGCGTCGTCAGCCGGTCTTGCGCTGCGCACGGCGATCGCGATGGCGGCCGACGAGCTGCGTGAGCCCGCGGCCGGGGAGATGCGCCGGGTGGCGGACGCGCTTGCCGTCGGTCAGCCCACCGAGGCGGCGCTAGGGGACCTGCAGCGCCGGCTTCCCTCCCGGGAGCTGGGTGTCCTGGTCCAGACGTTGATCATTTCCTCGCGCGCGGGCGGCTCGCTGATCACGGCGTTGCGTAACCTCGCCGACACCCTGGAGGGTCGCAAGGAGCTGCGCCGGGAGGTGCGCACCGTCCTCGCGCAGCCAGTGTTCACCGGTTATGTCGTCATCGCCCTCGGTGTGGGTAGCCCGGTGCTACTCAACCTGATCCGACCGGGCTCGCTCAGCGCGCTGCTGAACCACGGCCTCGGTCGGGTGATCTTGGTGGTGGCTTTCCTGCTGTTCTTCGTCGGGGCGCTGCTGGTGCGCCGGATCACCCGAATCGAGACCTGATGGCTTCCCTCGCCGGGTTGGTGGCCGCCGCGCTTTTTCTGCTCGGCGTGCGGGGCTTCCGGATGATGCGCGCCGAGCCGGATCTGGCGGTGGACAGCGAGGTCAACGTCCACCTGGCCGGCCGCCGCCGGCCGATGGGCGCCCTGCTGGACGGCCTTGGCCGGCGCCTCGGGCCCTCCATGCTTCGGCTGCTGGGACCCGCCCGGCAGGCCAAGATCCGGGTCCGGCTGGAGGCAGCGGGCCGTCCCGAGGGCCTCACCGTCGAGGAGTTCGCCGCCCGCAAGGCGGCGCTCACCTTCCTTGGGTTCGTGGGAGCCCTGCTCCTGGCTGCCCTGGGCAGCGTCGTGTACGCGCCGTTCATTGTGCTGATCGCCTTCATCACCCCGGACATCAGCCTCTCGCGGCGCGGCCGGCTGCGCGCGGACACCATCGAGCGTGACCTGCCGGATTTCCTCGACGTGCTTGCCGTCACCGTCGGCGCCGGGCTTGGGTTCCGGCAGGCCCTCGGCCGGGTCGCCGACGCCCTAGGCGGCCCGGTCGCGCAGGAGATGCATGTGGCGTTGCGGCAGATGGATCTCGGGATGAGCCGGCGCGTCGCCTTCGAGCAGCTCCGGGCCCGTAACAGCGCACCGACGCTGGGGGAGATGGTCACCGCGCTGCTGCAATCCGAGGAGCTCGGCGCCCCCCTCGCCGACACCCTGCAGTCCCTCGCCATTGACATGCGCAAAGAAGCAGCTCAGGGCGCCCGGCGGCGGGCGGCGCGCGCCGCCCCGCGGGTCAGCCTGGTGGTCACCACACTGATGGTGCCGGGCGCCATGTTGCTCATCGGTGCCGGCCTGTTCCTCGGCTCCGGGGTCAACTTTCACCAGCTGTTGGGCGGCGGCGGCTGATGATCCGGCCCCGTGGCCTTCGCCCAGGTCGCCAGCGGCTGGCCCGCAGCGACCCGAGCGACGTGGTCGGCGTTGATCGACTGGTCCGTCTGCTGCTGCTCGCCCGGATCGTCGGTGCCGGGCTCACCTCCCTGGCGGCGGCCAACAGTCCCGACCCCCACGGCACCCGCTATGGCGTGTTCGCCTCCCTGTTCATCTCCCTCGTCGCGCTCTGGTACTGGCGCCGGGTCGGCCCCCTGCTGCAGGCCCACCCGAGCCTGATGGGCCTCGACGTGTTGCTGTCCATCGGAGTGTTGGCCTCGGCCGGGTCGGCCTCCCCGTTCTCGCTGGTCCTTTTGGCCAGCGCGCTCATGGTCGGATTCCTCTACGACTGGCGCGGGCAGCTGCTGTTCTCGATGTTGCTGGTGGTGGGTTATTGGTACGGTTTGTCCCTTCGGGGCGCCGACCATCAGGCGTTGACGTTTCAGCTGGTGGTTGGCACACCGATCCTGTTCCCGCTGGCCGCGATCGGCGGTGCCGCGCTCAGGGGGGTGCTGCGCCGGGCCTCGCAGGTCGACGCGGCGCTGCAACGTTCCCTTGCCCAGGCGGCCGCCGCCGAGGAGCGGGCCCGGCTGGCCCGCGAATTGCACGACTCGGTGACCAAGACGCTGCACGGCATCTCCTTGTCGGCGAGTGCGCTGGTGGAGTGGTGCCAGCGTGACCCGGCGCTCGTGCCGGTGCGGGCGCGCGACCTCGCCGCCGCGGCGGAGATCGGCGCCAAGGAGGCGCGCGCGCTGATCGAGGGGTTGCGCCGCGATCTCGGCGACGGGCCCCTGGAGCTTGCCCTGAGCGCGATGACCGAGCGTTTCGCGCTCCAGTCGGGCCTGCTTGTCCGCTCCAGCTGCGAACCGGGTCTGGCGCCGGACCCCACCCCGCGCTACGAACTCCTGCAGATTCTCGGGGAGGCGTTGGCCAATGTGGCCAAGCATGCGCAGGCCACATCCGTGCAGGTCAGCCTCTGCCGGCCCAGTGCGAGCCTCGGCGAGCAGGTCGTCCTGACGGTCACCGACGACGGTCGTGGCTTCGACGTCGGTCGGGACCTCGAGGACTGGCGTCGCGCTGGTCATTACGGTCTGCTGGGAATGGCCGAAAGGGTCACCCGGGTGGGCGGATCAATGCGCTGTGAGCGGGGAACAACAGGCGGGACGACGTTGATCGCTGTCGTACCGCTGGCGCCGCCCGGCGCCGGCGCCGCGCCGATCTTGGAGACGGCTGTGCTGGAGACGAGCGCTGAGGGTCTGGTCTCGTCCGCCGGAGGCGGAGCATGACTTCGTCCGCCGGAGGCGGAGCATGACTTCGTCCGCCGGAGCTCTGCGGGTGTTGATCGCGGACGACAACGCGGTGATCCGGATGGGCCTGGTTAGCCTGCTCGAGTCCAGCGGGCGGCTTCGGGTGGTGGCCGAGGCCGCGGACGGCCTGAGCGCCGCCGAGTTGGCGCGTACTCATCGGCCGGACGTGGCGCTGCTCGACGTCCGGATGCCCGGCGGGGACGGGCTCAGCGCGATCGGGCCGATCAGTGCCGTCTGCCCGGTGTTGATGTTGACCTACTCTGACGATCCGGTTGTCGTGGCCGAGGCGGTGCGGGCCGGTGCGGTCGGCTACATCGTTCATGGCAGCCTCTCCGCCGACGACCTGGTACGCGCCATCACCGGAACGATTGCCGGGGAATCGCACCTGTCCCCGGAAGCGGCCGCTGCGCTGATGGCGCAGGTACGCGCCCCACTGCCGGCCGGTGGGGGCGTCGGCCTGCGGGAGGCGCCCTCCCCGGTTGCCGCCACCTGGGGCATTTCCGAACGCGAGGCCGAGGTGATGGAGCTGATCTCCCGCGGCCGTTCGAACCTGCAGGTGGCCCGGGAGCTGTTCTTATCGGAGAAGACGGTCAAGAATCACGTCAACCGCATCTACGCCAAGCTTGGGGTTACCTCACGCGGCGAGGCGATCGCAAGGTGGCTGGGCACTGACCGAGCCGGGGAGGGGTAAGGATGCACCCGTCCCGCAAGGCTGGCGATCAGGGTCAGGCCGCCATCATCGTGCTTGTCGCGGTGGCTGCCCTGTTCGCGGTGTTCCTCGAATTCGCCCAGGTCGGGGCAGCCAACGACGTCAAGGACCGGTCCCAGACGGCAGCCGACGCGGCCGCGCTGGCCGCCGCGACAGATCTGCAGGCGCAGGTGAAGGCGGCCCTGCGGGTCGGCATCCTGCCCCCCGACGCCCGCCTCACCGAAGGCAATTCCGCGGCCGAGAGTTATGCGGAACGCAACCGCGCCACGCTCAATCAACCGGTCGATTACACCAACTCCCTGCCGGCGTTCAGCGCACACGTGGTGGTGCGCAGTCAGGACAGCGTCAATGGTCTGGTCGTTCGGGGCCAGCACGGGCTCGCGCAGGCCACCGCACAGCTGCAGGTGCTGGCCGCTTGCCGGTTCGACCTGCGGCTGCCGCCGCCACCGCCACCTCCTCCTCCTCCGCCGCCACCGCCGGGGGGGCCAGGCCCATCAGGGTCGCCCTCCCCACCTCCTCCTCCGCCGCCACCGCCTCCGCCACCGTTGCCGATCAAGGTGCTGGTCTGCGATGGGCAAGATGTGCTGAATCTCGGGGACGGGAACCAGGTGGTCGACCTCACCCCTTACGTGCCGCTGAAGGTCCGCCTGGTCAGTTGAGGCGGGTCGGGTTGGGCCGGGAATTGGGCCTGCGGACCCTCGCTGGGCCCCCGGGGGGCCGGCTTAGCGTCTACCTCAGATCAACACCAGCCCACCGGCCCCCGAAAGGACCTCGCATCATGGCTCCCATCGTCGCCCTGTACACCACCCTTCTTGTCCTGGCCGACCGCGCACACGAGCGGGTCGCAGCCCGTCGCGACGCCGGCCAGGGTGCGGTCGAGTACCTAGGCATCCTCGTCGTCGTCGTACTCGCCATCCTCGCCATCTCCCAGACCAAGTTCGGCACCCAGATCGGCGACGGCATCAAGAACCAGATCACCAAGGTCACCTCGCTGAACTAGGCGTCGGGTCGAGCAAGCCGGGGCAGCCTGTGGCTGCCCCGGCTTTGCGCTGTTCGGCCAGCAGATTGACCACCAGCCGGTAACCCGATGGCAGATTCCCGACCTGCGATGACCGACAGTGACAGGATCGAGCTTATGCAGCTGCTTCGCCTACGCCCCGTCGCAGCCGCGCTGCTCTGCGTGGCGCTGCTTGCCGGCTGCGGCCATGGTCACCATCCCGGGCCCACCCCGCCTGGAACGTCGGGTTCGACTGCGGGAAGTACTGGAGCCTCCGGGTCACGGTCGCCGTCACCGGCGGCAGCGCTGGGTACCCCGCATACCGTCGCCGCCGTCACCGGTGATCAGGCCGCGCAGGCCAGCGTCGACCGGTTGCGCCGCGACGGCGCCGGGCATGTCACCTTGGTCTTCACCGTCGTCAACGTCGGCGACGTGCCGCTGCTGCGCGATGATCTGCTCAATGTGCTCCTGCCAAATTACGACGCATCCGGCGTGACGTTGGTCGATTACGCGCACCGGCTGCGTTACTACCCGCTGGCCGACGCGAACGGCCATTGTCTGTGCTCGCATACCGACAACACCCCGATGCCGGCGCATAGCGCCGAGCAGTTCTACGCCCATTACCCGGCGCCCCCCGAGGGGGTGAACACGGTGGATGTCAACATCCCCCGGCTCGGCAATCTCAGTGGGGTGCACATCGACGCGGCCGACAGTGCGCCGCTGCCGAACCCGAGCAGCTCACCGAGTGACAGCAGCCCCCCGCCGGCCGGGCCGACCGGTTCCCCGACGTCCGCCCCCACCTACCAGCTCGCCCCCCCGCTCGCGACGATGCACCCGACCGGGACGCCCACGGTCCAGGTGGGGGTTCAGTCGGTCTACCGCACGCCGGGCGCCACCTTGCTGGTGCTCTCGGTACGCAACACCGGCACCCAGACCTACTCGACCAGCGGCGACTTTACCTCCAGCATCCGCGCGACCGGCGACGGCTTCGGTAACTTCTCGCTGCTTGACCCGGCCGGCGGCAAGCTCTACCGGGAGGACAGCGACCCGTTGCTGCGCTGCCTGTGCCAGGGAATTGTCCGGGACGTGCCGCCCGGGCAGGTCGTGGTGAACACGATGTCCTTCCCGCCGTTGGCGCCAGGGGTGAGCAGCGTGCAGGTGAGCCATCCAGGTTTCACCACCAGCGGCGCCGCGTCGGTCGCGGCGAGCCCACCGGCCGACCCGAGTGGGCTGGCCGCCGGGCGCGCGCCCGCGCCGGCGCCGGCGGTGATCCTCCCGGTCGGCGACAACCCGCGGATGGGCAGCGGCATCCAGCCGCTGCTGCGGCTGATCGAGGATGTGCAGGGCCGGGAGACGACAGTCGCGAAGGGCCCGAACACCCAGATCACGCTGGCCTCCGACGTGCTGTTCGCGTTCGGCAAGGCGGATCTGACCCCGGCGGCGCAGGCGCTGATCGCCGACGTGGCGCAACAGATTGACGGGCAGCGCACCGCCGGGACGGTCACGGTGATCGGCTACACCGACAGCGTCGGCTCGGACAGCGTGAACGTGCCGCTTTCCCGGCAGCGGGCCGCGAACGTGGCCGCCGCGCTCCAGGGCAAGGTGCATGCCACCGGCCTGAAGTTCGACGTGCAGGGGAAGGGATCGGCCGACCCGGTGGCACCGAACATGAACCCGGGCGGCGGGGACAACCCGGCCGGCCGGGCCAAGAACCGGCGGGTCACCATCGGGTTCGGGCAGGGGTGACCAGCGCCAACCAGGGCCTGACCTGGGCCCGGCGAAATGGGTCCGGCCTGGGCCCGGGGGCCCTTCGCGGGGGGCCGGCGAACCGCGATGATGACAGCATGATCGCGTCGCCGTCGTCGTCCCGCCGCCTTTCCGGCGAGCGTGGTCAGGGCTCTCTCGAGTACACCGGCATCATTGCCTTGGTCGTCGCCGCGGTCCTGGCCCTGGTACTCCTCGCACCCGGCTTGGGTTCGTCCGTCGGCGACGGCATCAAGGCTGCGGTGTGCAAGGTGGTGTCGCTGGCCACCGGCGCCAGCTGCGGGTCAACCGCCGAGGCAAGCAGCCGCAAGCCGGAGGAACCGTGTGCGGTGAACAAGAGCGCCACCAACTTCGACGCTTCGGTGACGATCGCGAGCGTCAAACTCGGCGGCGGCGGTCACTTCCTGGAAACGACGATGTCCGACGGGTCGGTGAAGGTCACCGTCAACGGGACCGCGTTGGGAGGCGCTCAGTTCGGCATCGGGGAATACGCCGGGGTCACCGTTGGCGACACCACCTACGGCGAGGGGGCCACCGCGTCGGTCAGCATCACCGCCAACGCCGAGGCCGGCAATACCTGGAATTTCACCGGGCCCGACGCGCAGGCACACGCCGACTCGTTCACCAGCGACGCGGAGCGCCAGACCGCGCAGGACGCAGCCACCCACATCGCGCCGGGGCCACTCGGCGACTTGCTCGATTCGGGGATCAACGCGATCGTCGGCAAGTGGGACCCGCCGAAACCGGATAGCTCCTACGTCGCGATTGGGCTCGGGGCCAACGTCGATGGCAAGGCGAGCTTCGGCGCAGGGGGGGCATCCGGCGGGGCGGGCCTCAAGGGGCTGATCGGATACCAGACGAACAAGGACGGCAGCAGCGTCGGCTACTTCCAGGTGACCGACGAGCTCGCCGGCAAGGCCGGCATCCTTAGCAGTGCGGGCACCGTGGGCGGCAGCGGGAGCGTCGGTGCCAAGGGTGTCGTGTCCGTCACCTTCGATGCCCAGCACCATGCGACGAAGCTGACCATCCAGGACTCCCTCGACGCCTCCGGCGGCCTGACCGGCGTCACGAGCAACACCAGCAGCCTGGTGGGGATGGCACAGGACGCGGCGTTCGGGCCGGGGGAGAAAGGTGCCAGCCGGGAGGTGGAAGCCAGCCTGAACCTGACCGACCCCGCCAACCACGCTGCCGCTACCCAGTTCCTGTCCGCGGTGGGCATCAACGCGCTCCGACCGGCCAGCGGGCAGGCATACCAGAACAGCTACGACGCCGGCAAGGCGCTGCTGGCCCGGTTCCAGAGCAACGGGCAGATCACCGTGCTGAACTACACCGGAGACAAAAGCGGTCTCGGCGTCGGCGGCGAGGGCGGTCTGGGCATCGAGTTCGGCGCGGATGCTCAGTTCGGCCAGAGCAACTCCCACCTGAACTCGGCGCAGTACTGGAACGGCACCGGCTGGCAGACCTGGGCGGAGTGCAAGCATGGCTGACGCCCGCCGCCGAACCCCGCGCCGCAACCTGCGCGGCGAGCCGGCCCCCCGAAGGACAACCCGCTGATGCGTACACGTCTGCTGGCTGCCGCCGTAACAGTGCTTGCGGTTGCCCCGCTCACCGCCTGCGGGGGCAGCACTCCGACGGCCGGGCCCTCCGGTTCGCCGTCAGCGAGCTCGGCGCCGACCGCCGCGAGCAGTCCCACTGGCAGCGTGGCCGCGGGCCTGACCACCTTCTCGATGCTCGGCGTGCAGTTCGAGGCGCTTCCCAGCTTCATCGCCGGGCCGCCGGATCAGGGCATCGGCGGCACCTCGGTGATCTACCAGGCCCCCGGCGGCGCGGGAGGGCTCGGTGGCCAGATCGGGATCGGTGCCGATCCCCACCAGCGGCAGGACGCGGACGGCGCGACCGCGCTGGGCCTTCAGGTCGACAAGTACACCGACGAGAAGGTCGACTCGAACACCGTCGTCAACGTGCCCGGTGCGCGGGGGCACGGCCGGCTCGTCGACCTCACCTACCTGGTCAAGGACACCGCCGGCCAGCCGCACCCCACCAGGTTGTGGGCGCTTCGCTTCGTCGCCCCAAATGGCACCGGCTATGAGGTTTTCGTGCGCTCGGCGACGGCCGACTTCGAGGCCTACCGGCTCGGACAGGTGCTCGGCAGCGTACGGGTCGGGACGGCCTCGAGTTGACCGGCAACGGGCGTGCGGTCGCCCTGCGGGTGCTGGCCGCCGTCGGGGTCTTCTGGGTTGCCGAGTTCGTGCTGCTCGTTGTCTACGTCTTGTTCGTCCGGGCCGGATACGGGTCGACCGGCTCCGCGTCTCTCAACGCGGCCGCGGGCCTGATCGCGTTGGCCGCCGCGGCCGTTGCGGCCTGGTTCGTGACGCCGCGCCTGCGCCGGGTAGGGGTTGCGGGCGAGGCGGTGGCCAGGTTCGCCGCCGCGGGTCCCCTGGCCGCGAGCCTGCTGGTTGAGGTGGTGACGCTGTTCGCCGGCGGGGCGCTCCGGTTGGTCGTGGTGCTGGCAGGTACCGCTTTCGGCGGGGCGCTGGGGGCGCTGCTCCGTGAGCGGGGGGCGCCGATCACCGGGCCGGGAGGAAGCAGGAGCACCGGTGGGGCCAGCCGGCCGATCAACCCACCGCGCTGGCCGCGGCCGCGATAACCAGCGCCAGGACCAGGACGAAGGCGCCGATGCCGATCAACAGGCCGGGCAGGATCGCCGCCCCCCCGGCACCGATGCTGGCCTGGGCCGGATCGGCCGGGTCGTACCGTACCTGCACCCGGTCCCCGACCCGGAACCTCGGGGGCTGGGTGGCCGGGCTGTCCCGAACCTGGCCGATGCTGCCATCCGCGCGCTGGTAGCGGGCCACCGGATGAAACATCCCCCGGTTGATGTCACCTGGCACGAGTTCGACGATCTCGCCTGGCGCCTCGAGCCAGCTGCGCTGCCGGGCCCGGCCAGCGCGACGGGCACTCAGCCCAACCACGATCAGGGCCACGCCTACTAGCACGGCGACGATGGCTCCGCCCACGAACGCCACCATGGCCGGCCCCCTTAATGTCTCGATGGCGCCGGGTAGGACGGTTCGCGAGTGTATCGGGACCGCGACCGAGCACGAACTCGCGGACCTCGCCGAGTGGCAAATCCAGGTCCGCGAGGACGCGCTCTCGGAGCACGAGGCCTGACCGGCCGCACCTCGGGTCGCTCGCCGGGCGCAGTCCCCCGGCGACCAGCCGGAAGGCCAAGCCCGCGATCGTGAAACAGCCGGCTTGCGCACCCTGGCAACGTCGCGCCGCTGACCACCTTGGGGTTAGCGTTCCCTGCGGCGGGCAAAGCAGGCGCATGACCGAACCGGAACCTGCCGCCGGCTCCCCACCGCTTCCGCCGGGTTATGAGAATCCCGCGCGGGGGGGTGGCCGGGCGCTGGGCGACCGGCCGGTACGCAACGGCCTCGGCACTGCTGCGCTCGTGCTTGGCATCCTCGCGATCTTGACCTGCTGGACGGTGGTCGGCGGAATCGTTTTCGGTGTTCTCGGACTTGTCTTCGGGCTGATCGGACGGAGCCGGGCCCGCCGCGCGGAGGCCACCAATGGCGGCGCGGCGCTCGCTGGGGCAATCACCGGCGCCATCGGCCTGCTGCTGTCCATCGCATTGATTACCTTCGGGGTCAGCCTGCTCAACACCAAGGCTGGGCACACCTACCAGGACTGCCTCCGTTCGGCGGGTAGCGACGGCGCCGCTCGGCAGAGCTGCGCGCAGCAGTTCAAGCAGCAGCTAGGCCAAACGTCGACCCCCAACGCCGGCGCGCAGGGCGGCTGAGAGGGCGCACCTTCGTCTTGCGATGATCGCTGTCGTGGCCGGCGGTGACGATGGTGCGGCATTGGCGGTTCGCCCGGCCGGCGCGGACGAACTCGAAGTTGTGCTGAGGGTGCTGCGCGAGACGGTGGTCCGTCCCCGTGGGGACGCCGGAACTACCTGGGGCACTCAATTCCCGGACGTGGAACGCGATATCGGAACTGGCCGGGTGTATCTGGGGCGCCTGGGCGATGAGCCGGCGGGTTGCTTCGTGCTGAGCTGGGCGGATGAGAGCGTGTGGGGAGGCGATGACGGGGACGCCGGGTATCTGCACCGGCTCGCCGTCCGTCCCGTGCTTGCCGGCCGTGGCCTTGGCGAGCAGCTGATCGCCAAGGCCCACGCATTGACCGACCTTCACCGAGCCGCGGGAGCGGGCCCGCGGTCGTCGTCGCGGACCCCCTCGGCGACCTGATGACCGGCTTGCTGCAGGCCACCCGGACTGACCCCGAGCTCGGACGCCTGGTCCGGCAAGGCATGGTCGAATCCAAACGGGCGGCCATTTGGCGTCTACGGGGCCATCGCCGGCGGCGGCGCCCCCCTCGGCCTGATTCTGGGCGGCGCGCTGACCCAGTACGCCTCTTGGCGCTGGTGTCTTCTGGTCAACACTCCGATCGCGCTGGCCGCGGCGGTCGCTGCCTACCTGGTGGTGCGTGAGAGCCGCGCCGAGGGTAGTACGAGCTACGACCTGCCCGGGGCCGCTCTGGTCACGGCCGGGTTGGTTGCCCTCGTCTACGGTTTCACCGAGGCGGCCAAGCCGGGGATGGGCTGGCGCAGTGGCACCACTCTCGGTCTGCTGATCGCCGCCGTTGCCTTACTCATCGGCTTTGTCGTCGTCGAACGGCGCGCGCGAACCCTTTGCTGCCGCTACGAATTGCCTTGGATCGCAACAGGGGTGGCAGCTTTCTGGCCTCTCTTCTCGTCGGCGCCGGGCTGTTTGCGATGTTCTTGTTCTTGACGTACTACTTCCAGATCAACCTGCACTATTCGGCCCTGCGGTCAGGCTTCGCGTTCCTCCCGTTCAGCGCCGGCATCATCGTGGCCGCGGGCGTGGCCAGCCAGGCGCTCCCCCGCACCGGCCCGAAGCCGCTGATGCTCGGCGGGATGATCAGTGCAACGGCCGGGCTTGCGCTGCTGCTGACAATCGGCCAGCAGACCGCGTGGGTCACGCATGTCCTCCCGGCGGAGATTTTGATGAGCCTCGGCCTGGGATTCGTGTTCGTGCCTTTGTCGAGCACCGCGCTCGTCGGTGTCGGCGAACACGATGCCGGCGTGGCGAGCGCATTGCTCAACACCACCCAACAGGTTGGGGGCTCGCTGGGTACCGCCTTGCTCAACACGCTGTACGCCGGGGCGGTGAGCACCTACATCGCGACGCACCTGCACGCCGGGCAAGACGCGCACGCGCTGCAGCTCCCGGCGTTCATCCACGGTTATCAAGTGGCTTTCGCAGTGGGGGCCGCTCTGCTCGCTACGGCCGCCGTCGCCGTGGCGGTGTTGGTCAGGGCCGGAAAGGATGACCTGACAGCCGAGCCGGAGGCGCGAGCCGGCGCAGCCTAGCTTTGGCGTGCGATTGCTCCGCGAGAGCCTCGTCGGGGTAAGCGGCCAGCTGATGACGGAGCGGGCACGACGTGCGCCCCTCACCGTGTCGAAACTATCCCCGCTGCTCATTGATGCACGGTCGCGTTCCGGTGCCCCCCTTCCGAGATCTCGATATGGCAGCCATCGCTGACAACGACCCGCTGCCCCCGGACGCCCTACGTCGTCGCATCCGTGAGCACGAAGCGGGCCTTGGCCTCGACACCTGGCCGCGAGCCGCGATGCCCCGCCCGCTGCCATACCGTCCCCGGCTGGTAGTCGATCGTCTTCGCCACGGAACTGTCCGGCCCGCGGCGCCCAACCAGCGCCGTCATTTCCCATCATTTACCGCTGACGGTGGTGACTCGCGGGTCTCTGCGGTCTTGCTTCGCGTACGTGCCGTGTCGGCTCGGGCGGGTGAGGGGAAGGCTGCCGGAGCGATCACTGTTGGCCTGGCACTTTCCGGTCTGGCCTTTGGCCGGCGCATACGCTGTGCCATCAACCGGGACTGTGGAGGTGGATACTCATGACACGGCATCTTCGGAAGGTGTGTGTTCCGGCGCTGACGGTGTTGGTACTGGCGTCGGGTCTTGCTGGCTGCACGGGTGGCCGAAAGGCGGCCACCGCTGAACGTCCGGCGCCTGGACGTGTCTCAACCGGGCCGATGCGCACCATGGGCTTCCAGCTCGCCGACACATCTAGCGGTCCGGTCAGCGCCGACGTTCCCAGCCAGCCGATCGGCTCTACGCCGACGACCATCCCCGGGGTCACTTTGCAGCTCTATGTAGTCAAGCGTCAGGATCCAGGAGCGGTACTGGTGGTCTTCGCTTTGCAGGTCGATGCCTCGGCCGTCGCGCGACTGCTGCCCACCGGGGGAGCCGTTAGGGCCGCCCTGAGCTCGAACGGAGATAGCATTCAGCCGGTCAATTCCGTGAGCGGCGTGGCGTTGCTTGATCCCGCGGGACTGAAGGACTACGAGACGTTCATGATTGACCCGAGCAAGGATCCGACTTGCCTGTGCAGTCTCGTGGATCCCAGCTTCCCGACCTCGAACATCATGCCCGGCACCCGGTATTTCGCCGCGTTGGTTGCCGCGCCGCCGCCCGGCGTCACGAAGGTATCGTTCGTGACCGGCCTGGCCACCATCGGCAACGTGACCATCACCGGATGACCGTCCCATCTCGCCGTCGCCCGGCGGGGGTGCGAGCGGCCGCCCTGGTCACCCTGACCATCCTGGCGATGGCGCCGGGGGCGGGCGCCCAGTCATCACCCGGTCGGCCCTCGCCACGAGTGGTGTCCTTGCAGCCACGGGTGGCCATCCTCCAGGCGCGCGTCATCGACGTCGCCCCCAAGCAAACCGCCCCCAACACCTTCGCGGTCAACACTGACGTTCTCTTCGCCTTCAACGTCTCCGACCTGTCAGCCGACGCTCAGGTTGTGTTGGCCAGCGTGGTCCAACAGCTAAAGAAGTCCCGGCCGGGCGCGGTGGTGATCGTCGGCTACACCGACTCGATCGGCGACGCCAACTACAACGTCGGGCTCTCCCAGCGCCGGGCCGCTGCGGTCCAGGCCTACCTGCAGCCCAACGTCAACAACGCCGGGCTCACCTACCGGACCCAGGGCCTCGGCGAAGCTGATCCCGTCGCCCCCAACACACTCCCTAACGGCCAGGACAATTCAGCAGGCCGCCAACGGAACCGCCGCGTTGTCATCACCTACACCCCACGTTGAGCTACGCGAGGAGATGTGGCCTGTCCTGTTTCGGCGCCATGTGCCGGAATCGATCGTTTATGGGACAGCCGGTTTGGCTCGGTCTCCGCCGTCGGTTTCTGTGACCGTCAGCGGTAGGTGGCGCTGTCTTGCCGGCGGTTACTGGCGCGTGTTGGGCCGGCGGTTCGTCCTAGAGAGATTGGCCTACGAACAGGTTCAGGGGCGGGTGGGACCTACGCCGCGGTGATGACCTCAGCAAGCCTGCTGCAATCGGCTGGCGCGATTCGCACCCCCACTGAGCCGACCAGTCGATCTTGGGAGCGGATCGCCGCCGGGAGGTTGCGACCATTGAGCCATTCCGTGAGTTCCTTACGGCTGAAGGCGCGCAGCCCTTCGAGCGTCTGTTCCCCCTGAGCCCACGGCTTCCAGGGCCGCAGGCGATCTTGATTCGCGACGATGAGCTCATGCAACGGCTCAACGGTCCACTCTTCGCGCAGCACAGGACCCGGAAGCTCAGCTACGAACCGGGCTTGCTGATGGACGTCCCCGGTAGCTGCGCCGGTAGGCGGTGGGGGTGGTGCCCGCGTCGCGGGCCAGGTGCAGCCGTAGGTTGGCGGCGGTGCCGAGCCCACAGGATGCCGCGATCTGATCGACCGGCAGGTTTGTGGCTTCGAGTAGCCGCCTTGCCTCGAGCAGCCGCTGCGCCGCCAGCCAACGCAGGGGCGTGGTGCCGGTCTCGGCGAGGAAGCGTCGGGCGAAGGTGCGCGGCGCCCAGCCCGCGTGCCCGGCGAGGTCGGCAACGGTCAGCGGCTCGGTGAGCCGTTTCAGCGCCCAGGCGCAGGTCGCGGCCAGTCCGGTGCCACTGGCCGGAAGGGGCCGCTGAACGAACTGGGCCTGGCCGCCGTCGCGGTAGGGCGCGACGACCATCCGACGGGCGATCCGCGAGGCGGCCTGCTCGCCGTGGTCGTTTCGTACCAGATGTAGGCAGAGATCGATGCCGGCCGCGACGCCGGCGCTGGTGAGGAGGGCGCCGTCATCGACGAACAGAACGTCTGCGTCAACGTGGACTGCCGGATGGCGAGCGGCCAGCTCGGCGGCGTCCCGCCAGTGCGTCGCGGCCCGACGGCCGTCCAGCAACCCGGCGGCGGCCAGCGAACGCCCCGGTGCACACCGACACCATGCGCGCTCCGCGTCCGGCGGCACGGCGCAGGGCGTTCAGCACCGCTGGGGACGGCGCGTCGTGGGGGGCGTAGCCGGGCACGATGACCGTGTCGGCTCTGGCCAGTTCCGCGAGCCCCAGCCGCGCGTGCACCGCGAAGCCGGTGGTGGAGGGAACCGGCCCCGGTTGGGCCGCGCACACGGCGAACGAGTAGCGCTGCCGCTCGTCGCTGTGCCCGAACACCTGCGCGGGGATCGACAGGTCGAACACCACCACCCGCGGCAAGGCCAGCGCCACGACGCGATGCACGAGACCATCTTGGCAGCATCCTTGCGGAAGGGGGCATTACTGCCACTCGTCCTGCTGACCGGCCGCCCGCAACCTTGACCGGTGAGCAACGACACGGCCGCGCGCCAGATCGGAATCCTGCTGTTCGAGGACGTGGAGGAGCTCGACGCGGTCGGGCCCTGGGAGGTGCTGGCGCACTGGACCCGGCACTACCCCGAGGATGGTTACGCGGTGTCCTGCCTTTCCGCCGACGGCCGGCCGGTTACCGGGGCGAAGGGGCTGGTTCTGGGCGCACACCTCGCCACCGCCGAAGCGCCACCCCTGGAGGTACTCCTGCACCCGGGGAGCGGGACCCGCCCGCTTTTGCGCGACCCGGCTCACCTGGACTGGGTGCGGGCCCAGCGCGCCACCGTGCCGCTGATGACCAGCGTGTGTACCGGTGCCCTGGTCTATGCCGCCGCCGGGCTGCTGCGCGGGCGGCCGGCCACGACCTACTGGGGCGCGCTGGACGAGCTCGCCGAGCTGGACCCGTCGGTGCGGATTCGGCCGGACGAGCGCTGGGTCGACGATGGCGACCTGATCACCAGCGCCGGGGTGAGTGCCGGCATCGACATGGCCCTGCATTTGGTCGACCGGCTCGCCGGCACAGCCCGAGCCCGGCAGGTCCGCCGCGGCATCCAGTACGACCCGCATCCCCCGGTCTGATGCGCCTTCTCGGGGTAGGGCGCGGGGCCGCTAGCCGGCCAGCCGCTTAACCGGCCAGCCGCTGACGGGCCGGCCCGGCCAGGTTGTCGGCGGCGGCTGGAAAGATGGGGAAATGGTCACGCAGCGCGACTTTGCGGCAGGGGGCACGGAGCGGCACGGGCACAGCAACCCCTGGGTCGTGCTGGCGGTGGTCCTCGCCGGCGGCTTCATGCAGCTGGTGGACGTCTCCATCGTCAACGTCGCCATCCCCTCGATCCAGGGCGAGCTGCACACCACGTACGCGCAGATCCAGCTGGTACTCGTCCTCTACAGCCTGGGCTTCGCCGGCACACTGATTACCTCGGCCCGGCTCGGCGACATTTATGGCCGGCGCAAGACCTTCCTGATCGGTGTCACCGGGTTCACCGGGTTCTCGGTGCTGTGCGCGGCTGCGCCGACCGCCAACGTGCTGGTTGGGGCGCGGTTCGCCCAGGGCGTGTTCGCCGGGCTGATGTTCGCTCAGATCCTGTCGGTCATCCAGGTGACGTTCCCACCGCAGACCCGCGGCAAGGCACTCGGTGCGTTCGGGGCGGTCATCGGGGTCGCCACCATCCTGGGCCCGCTTCTCGGCGGCCTGCTGATCAAGCTGAACCTGTTCGGGCTGGACTGGCGGCTGATCTTCTACGTGAACGTGCCCATCGGTGTGCTGACGCTGTTCGGTGCGCTGTCCCAGCTCGGCGAGTCGCGGGCGCCGAACGCGCCGCGGCTGGACATCCTCGGTGCGATCCTGGTCACTGCCGGCCTGGTCATGCTGGTGTACGGCGTCGCCGTGGGCCGGGAGAAGGGCTGGCCGATATGGGTGGACGCCTTGATGGCCGCCGCCGTGCCGATTCTCGCCGCCTTCGTGGTCTACGAGATCGGCAAGACCCGGCGCAACGACTCGCCCCTGGTGATCATGACGCTATTCAAGGAGCGGGCATTCAGCATCGGCATGGTGCTGCTGTTCGTGTTCCTGCTGGCGCTCCCCTCGTACTTTTTCGTTTTCTCCCTCTACATCCAGATCGGGGAGGGCTTCACCCCGCTCGCGGCCGGCCTGGCCGGGTTCCCGTTCGCGTTAGCCTCCGGCTTCGCCGCCGCCCGCTCGGATGCGGTAGCCGCCCGGCTCGGAAACCGGGTGCTCGTCGTCGGCTGCGCGCTGCTGGTGGCCGGGATGCTGCTCGTACTCGGCACCGCGCACCTGGTCGGCACCCGCCCGCACATCTACAGCTTCGTCGTTCCACTGCTGATTTCCGGTGCTGGGCTGGGGTTTTTCATTGCACCGGTCATCAACATCGTGCTCGCCGGCATCCACGTCGAGGGCGCCGGATCGGCTTCCGGAGTGCTTTCCACCGTCCAGCAGGCCGGCGCGGCCATCGGCATCGCGCTCACGGGCATCGTGTTCTTCGGCGCGATCGGCTCGGGGGCGACGAACGCGGCGCAGGGGGTCACCCCGCGGCTGCGCGCCGCATTGTCGGCCGCCGGGCTGCCCGCTTCGGCCGTAGGCCAGTCGATCGCCGGCTTCGACCGCTGCTTTCATGATCGGGCGACCGCGACGGACCCCACCACCAATCCGGCCAGCTGCCAGGTGGCGCAGCGCAATGCCGCCCAAGGCCAGCCGCAACTTCGGCAGGTGGTGGGCGCGGCCTTCCGCGATGCCGCCCTGCAGGCGTCGGCGCGCAACTTCTCCGCGGCCTTTCAGCGCACGCTGGTTTACCTGGCCGGGATCTTCCTGCTCGCTCTGCTCCTCGTCTTGGCTCTTCCGAAGGTCGACCCTCGAGCCCTGCCGACCGCCGCGGTCGCCGACCCGGGCCGACCCGTGCGCCCCTAGGGCGTGTCTCACGAGTTGAGCGGGGTTGAGGGTTGATTCTGCGTGTATGTCACGCGGGCCTGCTCTCACGGATCGGATGTGGGCTCGTATCGAGCCCTTGTTGCCACCAGCGAAAGGCCC
>JAABUZ0100001978.1_pt1 | contig 35987 bp, 34 predicted proteins | sample 5562091 | NCBI WGS metagenome assembly JAABUZ01 (sample SAMN12813069, study PRJNA571459) | rock metagenome | isolation source: Antarctica rocks | place: Antarctica: Victoria Land, Linnaeus Terrace sud | collected 2015-12-21 | reverse complement strand
CCCGTATCCGCGCGGGAACGATCGAGGTACGTCCCGGGAAGCCGACGGCCCTTCGGGCAACGACAGGAGTAGGCGAATGAGAGCTGACCAGGTGCTCATCGAGCACCACAACGTCCTGCGGGCGCTGTGCAAGGAGATCACCGGTACGCCGGCAGAGTCGGCCGAACGCCAGGAGCGGGTCGACGACCTGATGGTGGAGCTCGACATCCACATGCGCATCGAGGATGACCTCTTCTACCCCGCCGTCGCGGCGGCCGGCCCGCTCGTGGCGGTCGCCCATGCCGAGCATCGCCAGGTCTCCGACCGACTCGCGGCGTTCTTGCGTACGAACCCGACGGACCCTGCCTACGAGGGCGAGTGGCAGGCGTTTGTCACCACCCTCGACGCGCACGCCGAGGAAGAGGAACGCGACCTGTTCCCGCCGCCTGTGGAGATCACCGCGGACGAGCTGGACGGGCTCGGGAACCGGATGCTCGAGCAGATGGACGAGGTACGGACGTCCTGGACAAAGCAGCTTCGCGTTCAGGCCAGAGGGGCTGTGCTGCGCAAGATGTGAACTCCGTCATCAACGTCCGCGAGCTTGTCTGACACTGATCGCTAGCTCCCACACACCGGATCGACACCGTGGAGGTCGCATGTACGCACGTCTGTATGCCAAGGTCGTCGGGGTGACCATCGTGCTCATCGGCGTCGGCGGCGTCCTCCTGGGAACGAAGTCACTCTTCGGTGTCCTGAACATCGACATCGCGGAAGACGCGATCCACCTGGTGACCGGCGGATTGATGGCCGCTGTGGGATTTCGCGGCTCGGACAGCGCCGTGCGTTGGGTGGTCGGCGGTCTGGGAGTGGTGTACCTGGGCGTTGGCGTCCTGGGCTTCTTCGTTCCCGACCTGTTCGGGCTCCTGCCGCATGAGTACACGACCGTGCTGGACAACCTGATCCACCTGTCGCTGGGCGTGCTCGGCATCACGGTGGGTTTCTTCCTCGGCCAGCGGCCGGTCGGGCAGTCCTCGAGATTGGCCACGTAGATGAGTGAGGGCTCGACGGCAGCGAACGTGCTGGGACGGGGCGCCGTCGCGGGCGTCGCGGGCACGGTCGTCATGACCGCCTTCCAGAAGTTCGTCGAGATGCCGATCACCGGACGCTCGGACAGCTACGCGCCGGCCGATTTCGCCGAGAAGGTCTTCCGGCTCGCTCCCGGGACCCCGGCGGCACGACGGCGCCTGAACAACGCGACCCACCTGGCGCTTGGCACGATGTGGGGCGCGGCGTACGCGCTCGCCGCCCGGGCGGGGCTCGGGGGTCCGCGAGCCGTGGCGGCGGTGTTCGTGACGGTCTACGCCGGAGACGTGCTGCTGAACACCGCTCTCGGGCTGTACCGGCCACAGGACTGGTCGGGCGAGGACTGGGCTGTCGACGTGATCGACAAGCTCGTCCAAGCGGCCTCCACGGGCGCGATCTTCGAGCGCTTCCTCGACCCGGCCCGCCTGTCCTGATTGGTTTCGCGCGAGTACAGACCAGAGCTGCAGCGTCCTCACGTGCCCTGCTCTCCTTGGCAAGCGCGGTGCTCGCAGACGTATGCCTCCAACCCGGGCAAAGTCGAGCGGTAATGCCGAACCGGGCGCTGTTGTCGACCGGTGTGCCAGCGCCAGCATCGGCACCTGAACGGGGCGTCGAGGCGCCAGCTACGGGTGCCAGCTGTGGGCGCTGTCAGCTGTCGGACGCGCTCGGCAGCCGTGCGGCGTGCTCGGCCAGCTCGGCCACCCTCGGTGTCCTGCTGCGCTACAAGGTCAAAGAGCCCTACGTCGTGCTGGCCTGCGCCGACCTGGGCATCGCCCTGCACTAAAGACCGCCGACCCACCGGCTCTCGTTCCGTCAACTGGCGGGGTGCTCCTACGCAAGGAGATGTCATGGCATCGCGAAGATCGTCACGCATGCTGCTCTCGAACGCCTCCGCAGCCTGCGGCCCCGATTACACGCTGGTCGCTGCGGTCCGCGACCGCCTGCGGCTAGGCGCCTCGTGGTGACCCGGCGCCGGCTGGTTGTCGCCGTCGGTGTGCTGACGGTGGCGGCGCTGAGCGGCTGCGGTGCAGGGCAACGGGCCGCGGTCTACCAGGTGCGCACGTCCGAAGACGGCACCAACGCACAGCTAGGACAGGTCCTGGCGGCGAACCTGCTGGTGCGGGCCCCCACCACCGGGCGGACCTTGCCTCAGGGCGGCGACGCTCAGATCACCGGTGAGTTCGTCAACAACAGCGACAAGCCCGACACCTTGACCTCCGTGAGTAGCGCGGACGCCGCGTCGGTGGTGCTGCTGCCCGGTCGCACAGTGGTGCCGTCCCTTGCGGTGCCCCCGCTCGGCGTCGGTGGTCTGGGTAGCACGCTCGAGCTCCACGGCCTGCGGCGCGAGCTGCACCCCGGTGACTACGTGACCCTCACCCTGCAGTTCGCCGTCAACGGCCACGCCGACGTCCAGGTGACCGTGCAGTCCCCCACCGACGTCACCGCCTCCGGCGCACCCTGACGGCACGCCCGGTCCAGCGTGCCGCCGCCATCATCGGCACACCGAAACCACGCAGCGAGGGCTCACGCTGGTTGAACGGGTCCTTACGGTCCTGGCGTTCACCGCAACGTGGCTGCTACGCACCGCAGCAAACATGCCGCAACTCAACGACGATGGCCTGCCTGGCTACTCCGCGAACGACTGCCTGGCACCAGTGGTCACCTGGGTCTTCGTTGCCGTCTACCTCGACCTGCGGGGCGCTGCCCCCGGGGTAGCGCTGCGCCGGGCTAGGGCTGCCGCGGCGCTACTGGCCTTCGCCGTCAACGTCATCACCATCTGAGCAGCCAGAGCCATCGGCTCGCGCCGTAGGGCCAGTTGCGTGTCCAGGGTCAAGCCGATGGTGGGCTGCCGGTCGGTGCAAGTCGGCCTAGTCAAGTGGGCCTGCTCGCCGTCGCGAAGCTGCTCCGGCCCGCGGGTAGTACGGCAGTCCGTGGGCGTAGTCTCGTTCGGCTTGCCACCTTGGCGCCGGGAAGCCTTGCAGCCACAGCCCTCTTTGGGTCGTCCCGGTCGCCCTGCTCCTGGTGGCAGCGGTGCTGATCGGCGTCACCTACCACCTCGACCAAGCGGTCCACGCGGATCCGGGACGCTTCCGTTGTGAGTGCAAGTCCAAAGCGCGGACGGAGCACGGGCGGCTGCTCAGCGCGCTTGCTGCCGGACACCCCTGCCATGGGGGCCGGTGCGGGCGCAGCTGAGGTCGAGGGCATCGGCGTCGTGATCTTGCCCAGCGCCCGGTAGATCGAGGTGCGGCTCACGCCCAGCACCTGGCCGATCTGCTCGACCGTCAGCTCCCGCGCGTCGTACATCCTGCGGGCCTGCCGGACCTGCTCCGCGGACCGCTTGGACGGCCGCCCCCCGACCCGCCCGTGGGCCCGCGCCGCGGTCAGCCCGGCCACCGTCCGGTCCCGGATGATCTCCCGCTCAAACTGGGCCAGCGCCCCGAACAGATGGAACACCAACCGGCCCCCAGCGGTCGTGGTGTCGATGCTCCCCGCAACGACCGGAACCCCACCCCCCGCTCGTCCAGCCCCGTCACCACCTCGATCAGGTGCCGCAACGAGCGGCCCAGCCGGTCCAGCCGCCACACCACCAACGTGTCCCCCGGCCGCAACTGCTCCAGCACCGCATCCAGCTGCGGCCGCCGGTCCAGCGCCCCCGACGCATGATCGGTCCACACCTTCCAGCAGCCCGCCGCAGTCAGCTCATCGACCTGCAGGTCCGGGTTCTGCTCGAGCGTCGACACCCGCGCGTATGTGACCTTCAGCGGTAAGTGGCGCCGTTCTCGCAGCGCTGTGTGGCACGTCCAACGGCTGCGCCCTGACTTAGGATCTTGTCCGCTAGACGATCGGCAGCTGGGACGAAGTCCGCCGATTAGGCTGGGCAGAACCAGTCGTCGCTGGAGTGCACGTCCCCGGCTGGCTGCCCTGGGGCCGGGTAGGGGTCGCGCAACGTGAAGCTGTCGGCGGAAGGCCCGTGTCGACGCAGTTGCCGCACCCGGTCCTCGGCCTCGTCGGTCGACGGACGGTGCCCGCTGGGCACCCACCACAGGGCTGTGGTGGCCTCGGCGGCCTGGTGGAACCACTGCCGGCGTTGCCGCATGATCTCCAGGTGCCGCCCGGAGAAGACGAAGCCGGCCAGCGCCTCCACCGACTGCCATGTGGTCAGGTTGACGATCACGCCGTGGCTCCCCGCGACATCCCAGCCGAAGGCCTTCACCGCGGTGGCGTTCCCGTCCTCGGTCTGCAGCCGCCACAGAAAGCCCGAGGCCGCGTCGCCTTCAGCGTTGACCTCGTCCAGCGCCGCCATGAAAGGGGCCAGCTGCGGGGACTCGAGCGGGGCGAGCAGACGTGAGACGTTCACCTGCGCCAGGTCGAAGGACATCCCCGGATGGTACCAGTCCGTCCCGCAACTCGATCGGCCGCCGGGACGCGGTCAGGCGGCCGAAACTGGATTGCTGACGGGTCGTCCCTGCTGTCAGAGTGTCGCGTGCCTGACGCCATCTTCGCCGAGCAGCGACTCGCTGACATCTACGACGCGTTGGACCCTGCCCGTAGCGACCTTGACGCCTACCTGGCCGTGGCTGACGAACTGAACGCCCGCTCTGTGCTCGACCTCGGCTGCGGTACCGGCACCTTGGCCTGCCTGCTCGCCGAGCGAGGCCGAACAGTGACCGGCATCGACCCGGCGGCCGCCTCACTGCACGTCGCCCGCCGCAAGGCGTTCGCCGAACAGGTGCGATGGCTGGACGGCGAGGTGGAGTCGTTGGCACCGCTGCAGGTCGACCTCGTGACCATGACCGGCAATGTGGCCCAGGTCTTCGTGACCGACACGGCCTGGGCCTCCGCCCTCCGGGCTGCGCGAGCCGCTTTGCGGCCGGATGGCGCCCTCGTGTTCGAGACCCGGGACCCCGCCAGGCGGGCCTGGCGGGCATGGACCCGCGAGCTATCTGAACGCCGAGTCGCGCTGGCGGGCGTCGGGATCGTCCGAACCTGGGTGGAGGTCACCGACGTCGAGGGGCCGCTGGTCTCGTTCCGGCACAGCTTCGTCTTCGAACGCGACGGTGCTGTGCTGACGTCCGACTCGACGTTGCGCTTCTGGAGCCAGGCCGAGATCACCGACTCCCTGATGGCGGCAGACTTCGTCGTCCAACCCGTCCGAGACGCACCCGACCGACCCGGCCTCGAGTTCGTCTTCGTGGCCAAGTGCGGGTCGTGACCTCTTCCCGCCCAGCAAGGTCAACCGCGTCCAGACGAGACGCGCTGACGGGCCTCAGCGGTGATCACAGCTGTCCGTAGCGGGATCCTCACCGGTCAGGGCAAGCCGAACGTCCTCGGTACGCAGCGAAGCTGCGAAGCGGTCCACCTGTCGAGCGACCCGGTGCCGTCGGCGCGCTGGATACGTCTACCTGCGCCAGTGCGGCAAGATCGGTGGCATGGCGGAGCTAAGCGATGTTGATGGCGCGTTCGCCTATGGCGACTCGATCCTCGTCGGCGAGCGGGTCCGTCTGCGCGGCCTGCGCGACGAGGACCTGACGACCCTGGCAAGATGGGAAATGGATCCCGGACGGATGGCGACGTCGTCGAACCGGGTGGTACCGCCATCCGAGGCGGCGGCGAAGGAGCGCATCGCGAAGTGGTGCGCGAACGACAACGACGATCTCGGCTTTGCTATCGAGACTATTGAGGACCCGCAGGTCCTTGTCGGCAACGTCGGGTTGTTCGGAGCCCGGCCCAAGGACAGGTGCGCCACGATCGGCATCGGGCTCGGACGCGAGCACATCGGCTGCGGCTACGGCACGGACGCGATGCATGTCATCGTCGACTACGGCTTCCGGGAGATGGGCCTGCACCGCATCCAGCTCGCGGTGGCACCGTTCAACCCGGCAGGTATCCGCGCCTACGAGAAGGCCGGGTTCGTCGAGGAGGGCCGCCGTCGAGACTCGGTCTGGCACGACGGCAGGTGGTACGACGAGGTGATGATGTCGGTGCTCGATCACGAGTGGGCGGCACACCGCGCGCCAAGCTGACCCAGCTCGATCCCTCGGATCCACTGACGCAACGAGCGAGCGCCCGGCGGGCTGGGCGCACTTGGACACGCCGTAAGCGGATCGATGTACGGAGCAGTAGCTCAAGACGCCCTGGTCACCCGTCAATCGGCGCAGGTGCAAGTGCCGTGCGCGCCGACGCGAGGGTCAATCGTCGACCCTGACCAGGCGGATGTCGACCTCGCGGGTGACATACCTCCAGTGCTCGATCCGCCGCAGTCGTGCGACGAGGTCCTCGAACGCGTCAGCGTCGGCCGAGGCGTACTCGAACCAGGTGAGGAAGTCGAAGGGCTCGCCGAGGTCACGGCCGTGGTGCAGGCGGCGGGCGATCGCCGGCAGGTAGACGAGGCCGGTCGCGATGTGGTGCGACCGCTCCTCGAAGATCTCTCGGCGCTCGTCCTGGGGCAGCGCCCACCACGCCGATGACTTCGAGATCGGGATCAACGCTGCCCGCGTCGCCTCCGGACGCCCCAGCTCGGGCGAATGGGCGGCGAGGTCGTCGTGCTCGACGCGTCTGACGTACCGCTCGTAGCTGGCTGCACCCCGCAACACCCACGCCGACCCGGCGAAGGAGCCGGTGGCGGCCGGGCCCTCCACGACACGCACACGCTCGACGCCCTGAAGCGCGGGCCCCGTCACCGCGTCGAGCCGCTCGACGCGCCACGGTCCCTCGGCACCACCGACGAAGGCGCTCACGACCGAAGCCACGCAACGACCCTAACGGTCCAGCGACCCAGCACGGGCTCAACGTCATCCCCGGCCGGTCACACCGCCTCCATGTCATGAGCCGAACCCCCACCGCCCGCCATCACGACCGCGGACAGCTACCGCCGGTCACGCCCAGCGCCGAATCCCGCAAGAGCCGCCCGCAGAGATTCGCGGTGAAGGTGCCTTATACGCAACAGCCTCAGGGCTACAAAGCGCCGGATCGGCACCCGAGGTGGCTATGAGGTGATGGGGGAGAGGGCGGCACTGTTGGCTGTCTCGACGGCCGCGGTGGCGGCGTCGGGCTGCAGGGCGCGGTACACCGTGGCCCGTGACACCCCGAACGCGGCGGACAGGTCCCCGATTGGTTCCCCGCCGTCGCGCAGAGCGCGCAGCTGCCGACCCTGCGCCGTGGTGAGCCGTGGGGGCCGGCCGACGTGCTGACCGCGGGAGCGTGCCGCCCGCCGGGCGGCTGCGGCGCGTTCGTGCATCAGGTCGCGTTCGTAGCCGGCGAGGGCGGCGAAGATGCCGGCGAGCATCTTCCCGGCCGGGGTGGAGTAGTCGATCCCTTCCCGCAGCGAGCGCAGTAGCACCCCGGCGCCCGCGAGCTCCTCGAGGGTGCGGATCACCCCGGACAGCGACCGGCCGAGCCGGTCTAGTGCCACCACGACCACCAGGTCGCCGGACCGGGCGAAGTCGAACAGCGCCCGCAGGCCGGGGCGGTCCTGGCTGGCGCCGGTGAGCTGGTCGGTGAAGATCCGCTCGCACCCTTCGGCTTGCAGCGCGTCGCGTTGGGCGTCGAGGGATTGGTGGTCGGTGCTGACCCGGGCGTATCCGATGGTGGCCACCAACGGACCGTCTCAGAAGCTGGCGCGCGGCCGGTTGCGACACGCCGGGTTGTGAACGGACTTGTGAGACGCCCGGCTGAGCGTACGACGGGCCGCGAGGGGTGTGACTGCCATCGATAAATGGCGTGATTCTGTTGGGGCTATGTGGCGTCCTCGCCGATGACGAGGGTGCCGCGGGCGGTCTCGATGACGTCGCTGGTGATGACGGCGAGGTTGTTGATCTTCATCACGCGGGCGACCTGGGCGAACAGGCGGTGGACAAGCCGGAAGTTGCCGCGGGTGATGCGTCCGACGGCGGCGACGGCTTGGGCGTCGGTGAAGTCGGTGAGGTTCAGCGTGAGGCCGAGCTTGGCCCAGTGCCGGGTCAGGACGAACGCGAGCTCGTCGTCGCCCAGGGCCCGGTACTGGTGAGCGAACCCGATGCGGCTGTAGAGCTGAGGATGGCGGGACAGGCTCCGGTCGATGCCGGGCATCCCGATCAGGATGAGCCCGGTCGCGCGGCGGTCGAACCGGTCGCGGAGGTGTTCCAGGGCCTGTTGAGTGAGGCGTTCGGCTTCGTCGACGATGAGCAGGTCCACGACCTGCGGGGTCCCTCGGTGGTGGACGTTGCGCGGGACGGGCAGCGTGGTCTGGGCCTGGCGGTGCTGGGCGACGCAGAGGTCGATCCGGCCGAGGAGCTGGTCGAGGTCCTGCTCGAGCTGCTTGGGGGTGCAGGTGGTGGTGGGCGTGTAAAACGCGGTCCGGCTGCGGGCCAGGGTGGCGTAGACGGCGGCGTCGCTCTCCTGGCGGCGCCCCCAGCCGAGCAGGAACTCTTCGACCTTGTCCCAGCGGGCGTACCGGCGGGCCGACAGGGTCTTGCCGACGCCGGCGGGTCCGTAGCAGAGCCCGATGAAGGTCTCGCGGCGGACGGCGGCGGCGAACTCGGTGAATCTGCGGTACTCCTTGGTGGCGATGAACGGCCCGGTCCGCCTGGTCCGGGGGACGCCGGGCTCGGTGCTCTCGTCGTAGAACGGCCCGGCCTCCACCGCTGGTACGGCGATCGACGGCCTTCCGGGACTCGGCGACGCGACCGCGTCGGGGACGGTGGGCTGCGCGGGGCCGTCGTCGACGATGGTCGGTGGGGGTGTCATGGCACGTCCTCCTGGTAGGTGAACAGCTGCGACTTGCCGGGTCTGGCAGTGTCGACCGGCCGGGTCGGCGGGTCGGCTGCGGGCGACGCTCCGGCGGCGGTGTGGCCGTGGGCGGGCAGGTACTCGCGGACGGCGGCGTGCCGCCGGTCCAGCTGCGCCCGCAGGGCTCGGCGGTGCGCGACCCTGGCGGTCTGAATGTCTTTGAGAGTGACGGTCTGGCTGGCGTGCGCCGGGCTGACGGCCCGGCACACGAACGTGTTTCGGTGGTAGACGCGGATCTCGGCCATGTCCCTGGGGTCGTAGCGGATGGTGACGGACTCTCCGACGTAGGCGGCGAGCGTCGGGTCCAGGTACCGGACGCCCTGGAAGCGGATCCCGTCGCGGTGCACGACCCGGGGTGCGGCGACCATGACCAGGAGCAGGTCGAGCTGCTCGGGGCTGTCGGTGGTGCGGGGCAGCCACCCGTCCGCCACCCACGCCGCGGTCGGGGCCACGCCGGTCTCGGAGTGAGGTCGCTGGTGGTAGCCGGCCAGCCAGGTGGCGAACGCGGCGTCCAGCCCGGCGAGGGTCAGCGCCGGCGGGGTGACGGGTTTCCCGCGGACCAGGTGGCCGGGCAGGAGCGGGAGCAGCTCGGTGGTGACGGTCCCAAAGAACCGCTCGACCTTCCCGCGGCCCTGCGGCCGGGCCACCGTGCTGTGGACCAGGCGGACGTGCAGGTCGGCGCAGACCTGGTGCAGGTGGTCGCTGGTGAAGTCGCTGCCGTGGTCGGCGTACAGGACGTCGGGTAGCCCGCTCACCACCCATCCGGGGTCGACCTTGGGTCGGATGGCCTGCCGCAGCGCCAGGGACAGGTTCAGCGCGGAGGGGGCGCCGAGGAACACGGTGTACCCGCAGACCGCGCGGGAGCAGTCGTCGAGGGCCACGGTCAGCCACGGCCGGGCCGGGTTCCCGCGTTGGTCCAGGACCAGGACGTCGAGCTCGGTGTGGTCGGCCTGCCAGACCTGGTTGGGCCGGTCGGCCTGGCGGCGGTGCACCAGCTCATACCTGTCCCGGAACCCGGTCGGCCCGTCGTGGGCCAGGGACAGCAGGTGCGGGTCGGTCGAGGTGACGATCTGGCGGACGGTGCTGTACCCCGGCGCTGCCCACCCGTGGTCGGCGGCCAGCGCAGCGGCCTTCCGGGTGATGGTCGCGACCGAGGGCCGCGGCCGGGTCAGGGCCAGCCCCTGAATCACCTCGACCAGCTCGGCCTGGGTGCGCAGCCGGCCGGCATCGGCGCGGCTCTGCCGACCCAGTGCGGCCAGGCCGCCAGCGCGGAACTGCGACAACCACCGTTGTGCGGTCCTCGGAGCGACCCCGGCCTCCCGGGCGCCCCGGGCCAGCGACACGCCGTCCTGTACGTGCGCACGCAGCACCTCCCACTTGCGCATCGCCGACCCGTTGGCATCGGCGACGGGCGGAAACGCGGCACCAGCGGCCCCGGGCGTCCCGGTGGTTGCCACGCCTCAGGCCTGCTCGGTTGCGTGCGGGGCCTGCTGGTGACGGTAGAAGGTGGCGCGGCTCCAGCCGACAAGGCGGGCCGCGTCCTGCGCGGTACGGCCCCTGCCCCGGGCATCGTTGGCGATCGCGAGCTTGTCGGCGATCACGGCCGGGTCAGCCGGGGGCCGGCCGAACCGGGTGCCGCGTTCCCGGGCCGAGGCGATCCCGGCGTTGACCCGCTCGACGATGAGCTCGCGTTCGTACTCAGCCAGCGTGGCGAGCATGTTCAGCATCATCCGGCCGGCCGAGGTCGCCGGGTCGATGCCATCGGACACCGAGCGCAGGTGCACACCGCGCTCGCGCAGCAGGTTGACGGTGTTCAGCACGTCGATCAGCGACCTTCCGAGCCGGTCGACCCGCCACACCACGACGGTGTCGCCGGGCTCGGCGTAGGACAGGAGCTTCGCCATCCCTGGTCGCTCGACGCCGGCCCTGGTCCCGGAGGTGACGTCGGCGAACACGTCGCGCTTTTGCACGCCGGCGCCGACGAGGGCGTCCAGCTGCAGGCGGGCGTCCTGGCCCGCGGTGCTGACCCGTGTGTACCCCAACAGCCTCACCAGCCCATGGTGCCTCAGAAAGCCGGTGGCTGACGGCCGTTGAGACAATCCGCGGTGAAGCGACTTTCCGAGACACCGAGCGGCCTGGCACGGCACCGAGCGAGACGGCATCTCCGGCTACCTGCTAGATGTCTCGGGAACCTGTACTTCACGAGACGCACGACCAAACTCCAGAAGAGCCCCTCCTTCTCCGCGAACAGCATCACGTAGGTCCGCATGGACCCGGTCACCTCGACCAGCGCCGCAGCCGCGGCCTTGAGCTGCCAGGCCAAGGCCGATCGCTTCACCGGCGGTCAGTAGGTGCAGCTTCTCTACGTGGCGCTGCGGTAGGAGCACGAGCCACCCGGGAGACCGGTGTCGAAGAGCGCGAGCCGCCAATGGTTGTCGGACATGCACTCTTTTCCATGCGCGGAGATCGCTCCAAGCCGTGTTGTGATCGCAGATGTAGCAGCCCAGCCTGGATCCAGCCTGCTAGCTGACCGCGTCCCGGCGCACCATCGCGGCCCGAGGCAAGTCGAGTGGGGCGCTCAGCGGAAGGCCCGGGCTAGGGGCAGGGGATGAGGTCCCCACTGCTGCAGCGTGGCCGCCAGGGTCTGGGCCGCGAGTTCACGCAGCGCGGGCAGCAGGGCGGTCTCCTGCTGGGCGGCCAGGCGCAGGCGGTGCTGCAGCAACGCGCGTCGCGTTGGGATCATGTGCCGGCGGGCCGGATCGGGCGGGGGAGGATCGCCGTCCAGTGCGGCGGCCAGGAACCAGCCGGTCGAGATGAAGACCCAGCCGAGCGTGGCCCGCGCGAGGTCGTCGTGGAACGCCGCAGCGGTGACCGCGGGGTATGCCGGGGCCACGGCCTGCTGCCACCTGCCCAGCGCCCGGGCGGCGACCGGGTCCGGAAGTCGCCAGCTGCACCAGCAGGACGGCCAGGGCACCGTGAGGTAGGCGGCCTCCCACGCCAGGTGGCGGTACTGGGCTCCCTCGAAGTCGAGCAGCACCAGGCCCTCGTCGCTGTCGACCGCGTTGCTGGGACATGTGTCGCCCGGTACCAGGGCGCCCGGCGCCCCCGGTGCTGTCACGTCGAGCGCCACAGCGAGCTCCTGCAGCTCCTCGAGCGCGCCGGCGGTCAGCGTCACCCCGAGGCGCGGTAGGTCGCGGGCCAGCACCGCGCAGGCCTCGGCGACGGCGTCACGTGAGGTGTCGACCGGAGGAGCTTCGAGCGGGGACAGCCCGGCCAGGCGGGAAGCGAACTCCTCCCGAGCCCCAATGGTCGCCGCCTGCAAGCCCCCGAGCCGCGCCGCCCAGTCCAAGACGGCCGCCTCTGCGGCGGCCGGGTCATCCGCGAGCAGCCGGTCGGCCAGTGTCGGGCCGTCGCCCACGTCAGCAAGCACCAGTAGCGCCGAGTCGGTCGAGGCGGCGAGCAGTCGAACCACTCCCGGCACCTGCGCCTGGGCCACGAGCTGCAGAGCGGCCTCCTCCCGGGCGCTTCCCAGCCCGCTGCCGACCGGGGCCTTCAGCACCACGGGGTGGTCCCGCCCCGCCCGGTCCCTGGCGACGGCCCGGAGCACCACAGAGCGATCACTGCTCGGAAACCGCTCACCGGGCACCACCACGACCGGACCGAGAACGGGCACCAGGGCTGCAGCGGCCGCGTCGGCCAGCCCAGCAGACGAGGTGTCCACCGACCCAGTATCCGGGACGGGCAGCACCGTGATTCAGCGCACCTGAAGACGATCGTCCCCCGGACACGTCGGGCCTCCGAGGCAGCCGGCAAGCGGCCAAACAGCGCTGTCAGAACTGCGCCAATTACCGCTGCAAGTCACACGCCGAGCGGGGAGGTGCCGCCCTTCGTCCCAACTGCCGGCTGTCCCGTTTCCCTGGTTGTGAGACGGCGGTTGGTCTCATGGTGCGGCACCAGCAGCGATAGTTGCCGTCTGCGCCGACCCACCCACCCAGCGGCGCGAGGCCAGGATGTCGGCCATGGCCTCGCCGTCTCGCCTGTTGCCATCCGGTTCGGTCCTGTCCGGCCCGGTCGAGCAGGTGCTGTGGGCAGTGTTGCGGCTGAGCACCCCATCGGAACGGCACGCGTGAGCGCTGGCCAACCTGTTCGGAATTCGTGAGCGCAGCGGTTACCCGGCTGCATCGGCGGACGCTGTCGCCGCGGTGATGGGTGCCAGCGGCACGACAGTGCGCCGCTGGCTCAAGGAGGCCCGGGAAGCGGCTGGCAGTGTCCCGGTCCCGGAAAGTGTTGCCAGCGCTTTGGAGTTGGCCGCAGATTCGCTGCCCGTACTGGTTCCCGATCTGGCAATGGCTTGGCAGGCGGCGGGCTGCACCCGGCATGCCCTGCAACCGGCCGCGGTCGCCAACATTGCGCGCCTTTTCGGCGTGATGCCCAGCTGGGAGGTTGACGGGGTGGGTTGGGCGGTACCCATCGCGGTCCCGACCGGTCGGACCGGCGAATACCGTGAGGGCGCCCGGCGATTGCGCCGGCATCTGCTCCGGCGCGAGCCCACCTTGTGGCCGCGGGCCGTAAAGCTCGCTGGCCTGCCGGACATTCGATCCGCGCAGGTGCTAGCTGAGGCGATAGGGCTGCATGCGGGCCTCCCCGGTCCGGTCGATCTCACCCCCCGTGGCCTTGACGTGCCGCTGCTGCGCCAGATGCTGGTAGCCGGCCGGCCGCTGGCCGTCAAGGAGCTGCTGGGAGGACTGCGCCGGTGGTCACAGGCACCCCGGCGCCCGGCACCCCCCACTCCACACGAGCTGAGCAGGTGGTTGGGCTTCTGCCCACTGTATGAGCTCGAAGGTGTTGGCTGGCGGCCGGCCAACCGCAGCGAGATCCCCTTGGCCCCGCGCGACGCCGTCATGCTCGCGGCGGTCGAAGCCGCGGGCGGGAAGGCGCGGGTACGGGACGTGGTCGCGGCATTGATGGAGGCCGGCACGCCGAGCCGGGGGGCCGCCCAGCAGGCCGTACTTGCCTGCTCAGTGCTCAGAGCTGTTCCCGGGGCGCGCGGATGGCTGACTTCCATTTTTCACCGATCGCCGCGGGCCGGACAGCGAACGGCCCCACGCCGAGCGGGCGAACTCGCGCTTGTCTCGGCTCAGCCAACGTGGAACATGCGGCGACCGAGCTGCAAGGCCCGTGGCGGCCACCCGGTGACCCCGAATCATGATCCAGCCCGGCAAACCTATAGGGCCGCTGGCCCGTCACCCCGTCGGTTGGGCTTGTCACCCCAAGCAAGCGGGGCTGTCACCCCCGCGGGGGTGAGCTGTCACCCCCGGATGACCTGGGAGTTTGAGTCGCTTGACGGTTTACGCGAGCCACTCAGTGCTGAGCTGGTGAGCTCCTCGAAGCCCCTCGTAGTGCCTTGTCACCCCTGCTGGGGGTGACCGCTCGTTGAACGTTTCTGCTGAGAGTCGACGGCATCACTACCGATGCCGGAGGCCCGCAGATGTTTCACGACGACAGGATCGCCGGAAGTTGGCCGGTGCTTGCTGAGCGCCTCGACCGGGACGCGGCACTTGCCCGCTGGGGTGAGATCGAGGTCCCGCTGGCCGGTCTAGGACGCATCGACGAGCTGCTTACGCTGGTGGGCCGCCACGCCGAGCCGGCCCGCGCCGACACCGTGATCGGGGCGCTGGTTCGCCGCGCCGCCGCCGACGGCGGACGCGACGATGACGCTTTACTGCTGCTGCTGCACCTGCTCTCGGATATGGCCGCGTCGCTGGCCGCGCAACTGGCCGACCTCGATCCGAACGTGCTCATCGTGGTGGTGGGTGAGTTGGCGTGCCAAATCCGCAGCTACCCGTGCCGGCGGCGGAGCCGGGCGTGGGCGGCGAACCTGCGGGCCGAGACCCGGCGGGCGGTGCTGGCCGAGCTGCTCCCGTGGGTGCGGCGGCATCCAGAGTGCGCGGAACGGCCGGTGGACCCGCACAGCCGGGACTGGGCGCGCAGCCCGCTTTGCGCCGCCGTGCCCGGACCGGGTGAGGATCAGGACCTCGACGTTCTGGACCTGCTGGGCTGGGCGCTGCGCGCGGGAGTCGACCCAGAAGATCTGGCGTTGCTGATCGCCACCGAACGCGGACGCGATGAATACCGCGGCGCCGCGGACCGGCGGATCGCGGCCGAGCAGGGAGTCGCGCTGCGCACGCTCTACCGCAAGCGGGAACGGACCCTGACCGCCCTGCGCGGCGTCGCCCACGACTACCTGGCGGCCGTGGCATGACGCCGATCCCTGACCGACATGACGGCACCGAAAACAGAGGCGGGATGGAATGGTTCCCGATTTTGGCAGTAACCAGCCCGCAAATGTGCCTGCTCCGGGTGAGGACCCCCACAGCGCCGAGGAGCACACCGATGGACCAGCGCGGCATCCTGGTGAGCCGGCCGGCGCCGGGCATGCCTCCGGTGATCTGCTCGGCGCGGCCCCGGTATCCGAACGGGACGTTGGCCGGCCAGCCGAAGCGGATGACAGCCTGCTGTGCCCCCTGGGCACTCAGCCGTGGCCGGGCGTCCGGGCCGTTGCGCCGCCATCCGGGCGCCCCCCAGAGTTGCCGCCAATCGTCCCGTCCAGGTGGCTGGGTCGCCGGGCCGCCCGTGAGCAGAGCCCCGCGTTGCGCGACGTCGGGCCACTTGAGTGACCTGCCGGCATGAGCGGCCGGCAGGGATGGCCGGCCGGCCAACTCATCGATGTCGCCAGCGGCCGCGGCCTCCCACAGGAACGATTGCTGTCCGTCGCGGAGATGCAGCAGGCCCTCCGTGAGTTGCGGGCAGCCAAGTCCCGGTCCGACGCTCGGGAAGGTGCCGTCCGTTCCGGCCTGCCAGCCGGCGGACCGCACGGCTGCGGGCGCGCCGGAGATGACGCGGTCCTGAGCGCCCTGGCAAGCGGGGAGGTGACCGACCCGGACCGCGGCCCAGGCAGGCCAGAGGAGGCCGAGCCCGGCGCCAACCGGGTGATGATCATCGCCGCCTGCCCTGGGGTCGGTGCCTCGACCGTTGCGCTGGCCATCAGCGACGCCGCGGCCGCGACCGGTCGGCGGGTGCACCTGGTGGAAACAGCGGACCCGATCCGCTCCGGTCTGCTCAGCGCAGCCCGCGCCGAACTGGGCACCGACTCCACCGGAGAATGGCGGCGCGGCGCCCGAAGCCTGATCACCCTCGACCGGCGGGCGGCCGCCGCGGCCCCAGCGAGCTGGCCGCCGCCGCTCAGCACCGGTGGCGAGGCCGCCTTGACTGTCATTGACCTCGGCTCCGCGCCAGCGCCCCTTCTGGGTCGACTCGCCCGGGGCCAGAGCCGCACCGTCGTTGTCTGCCGGTGCACCCTGCCCGGGGTCCGGCTGGTCGAGCAACTGCTCGGGCAGTTGCCCGGCCCTCCGGTCGCCGTCGCCGCCCTCGGCGCCGGCAGATGGCCCGGCGAGGTCAGGTCCAGCGTCGGGCCGGTACTGGCCAAGCTGCGCGCCGCCGGCCGGGTGGTGAACGTGCCAACCGACCCGGGCTTGGAATGCACCGGACCGACCAGCGCCCCGCTACCTAAGGCGGTCACCGCCGCCGGCCGCGCCCTGCTCGATCTGATCAATGATCCGCGACCCGGCGCGCCCCGCACCGCGGCGCGGGCAGCCTCGGCAACGAAGGGACTCACCCGATGAGCGGCATCCTGACAGCGAAGCTGATGGCGGCCGGCGTCTGCCCGGCCGCTCCACCCGGACTGCAGCGTTACTCCGATCAGATCCTGTCCTGGGTGAAGTGGGGGGTGCTGGCCATCCTGGCCATCTCGTTTTTCGCCTCGGTCGGGATGCTGATCTGGGGCCGGGTCACTCACCACCCGAAGGGAGCGCGGCTCGGATTCGACGGGCTGATGATCTGCCTGGTCGGCGCGATCATCTACGTCGTCGGCTACGTGATCATCTCCTCGATCACCGGGACGGGCTGCTGATGCTGCTCCGCCGCGGCGCACCAGGACGGCCGGCACGGCAGTGGTCGCGGGCGAAGATGCGCGCGCTGCTCATCGGTGCCGCGTTCGCAACCCTGCTGCTGGTGACCGGCCTGCTGCTGACGGTCCTTGATGTCGCCGGTCCCCCTGGGTTCACCGCCGGACCGGCCCGCGGCACCATGCCGGCAGGCGGGGCGTCCCGCGCTGGTTCGGCGGGGACCGCGGGTGCTCCGGTCCTCACCCCAGATGCGCGGGACGCCCTCGCCGCCAAGCCGATGCCGACCGCGGCCGAGTCCGCCTCCCATCCCGGGCCGGTATCTACCCGCGACCTCGGCGCGGCGATCGTGCTTCCGGCCGCTATCACGACTGGGCCGGCCGGAGTGCCGGCCGGTTTCGCACCCACCCGGCAAGGCGCGATGGCTCAGCTGGCCGCCATCGACCAGAGCGCCATGCAGTCCGGTTCCCTCGCGGGGGCTCGCGCGGTCATCACCGCCTGGGCGATGCCGAGCGGTCCGACCGCAGCGAGCTGGTCCGGTACCCGGGCGCTGGCCGAGCTGTTGGACGCCGCCGGCCTGTCCGGGGGCGGCTCCAGCGGGCTCGCGCTTGTCGTCACGCCACTGATGGGTCAGATCAAGGGCAGCGTCGGAGCCGACTTTGTCATCCCGTGCATCGACTTCGAGGTTGACGTCACCCTGGCCCAAACCGCGCGGGGCGCCGCCGCCGATTGCCAGCGGATGGTTTGGAACGGGCGCCGGTGGATGATCGGGCCGGGCAGCGAGCCGGCGCCGGCCCCGTCGGTGTGGCCGGACACCGACACGGCGCTCAGCGTTGGCTACCGGGATCTGCGCCGTGGCTAGCGTGAGCGTGCTCGCCGCCTTGGGCGCCCAGTGCGCCCAGCTGCGGTGCCCCCGCGAGCGGGTCGAGGCCTGGAGCCCGGGTGATCTGAACCCGATGACCTGGCTGGGCAGCGCCGCCTCTGCCGCCGTAGGCGACGTGTGGAAGGCCGCGATGATCGGGCTGTGGTCGGCCGGCTTGTGGCTGCTGCAACTCGCCTTCAAAATCATCGACGCCTTCAGCACTCCGGACCTGTCCGCGAACGGCCCGATGGCGGCGGTGCTGCCGACGACCCTGAGCATCGGCGCCGGCGTCGCGGTGCTGATGATGTTCGTGCAGCTCGCGGTGGCACTGATCCGCCGCGACGGGCAGTCACTGGGCCGGGTGCTGTTGGGCATCGCGCAGTTCGGGGCGGTGTGGCTCGCCTATCTCGGCGTCGCGGCCGGCCTGGTCGCGGCGGCGTCGGGACTCGAGCAAACCATCTTGCACACGATGCTGCAGGTGGACCGCCTGGGCGCCGTCGACCTGACCCGCTCCTGGCCCCGGCAGGTCGAGGACACCACCCTGGCCACCGTGCTGGGCGTGCTGTCGCTGCTGCTCGTCATCCCGGCCGCGTTCTTCTACCTGCTGATCATGTTCGTCCGGGAGGCGGCGCTGATCATTCTGGTGGCCACCGCGCCGATCTCCGCGGCCGGGCTGGTCAACGACAGCACCAAAGCATGGTTCTGGAAATCGCTGCGCTGGTTCATCTCCTGCCTGCTGATCTCCCCGGCTGCCGCGCTGGTGCTGGGCGTCGGGGTGAAACTGTCCGCCGGCGTGGTCGCCGGCAACGGCGACAAGACCGCCGCGGCGGCCGGGATGGCCGTGGTCGGCACGATCGTGATCGCGATCGGGGCGTGCTGCCCGCTGGTGCTGTTCCGGCTGCTGGCCTTCGTCGAGCCCGGCACAGCATCCGGCGCGGCGCTGCGCCAGTCCTGGTCGCAGGCAGGCGGCATGTCCGGGGTCATCAGCGGCGGCGGAACGCAGGGCGCAGCAAACTCGGCCGCCGCCGTGAGCGGCAGCGACGGCAGGTCCGGTGGCGAGTCGGGCGCGGAGTCCCAGACGGGCTCCCGGCTGGCCGGTATCCTCGGACCTGTCGGGCAGGGCATCGGGGCTGCGACCTCGATGGCGCACCGGGCCGTGGACATCGGCAGCGACGTCCTGGGTCAGGCCGGGGTCGGCTCACCCGGCTACAGCATGACCCCGACTGACCAGCGGGGCGCCCGCCGATCCTCCGGCGGCGCCGTCCCTAACTCGGGTAACAGCGACAGCTCCTCCGGTGCCAACAGCGCAGGCAGCCAGACTCCGTCGGCGCGGCCCACCACGCCGACGCCGCCCACCCCACCGCTGCCAGGCGGTGATCTGCTTGGCGACGGCCTGCCGGGGGGCGGCCTGCCCAGCGGGGGTGCTGGTGCCGGTGCTGCTGGCGGGGGCGCCGAGGCCGCCGCGGTGATCGCGCTATGACCGCGCCTACCGGCCCGGTGCGTTACGGCGCCTGGTCGAAAGACAAGCAGGGCTGGTTCGGTGGTCTGGGCGGCGGGACGTGGATCACGATCCTGCTCGCCGGAGTGCCGCTGCTGATCGCGGCCGGTGCCCATTGGTGGCTGCTGGTGTTGGGCTGGGCCCCGATCTGGGCGGTGCTGATCGTGTTGGTCGCCGTCCCCGTTCGGGGCCGCTCAACATTCCGCTGGGCCGTTGATTCCCTTGTGCGTCGGGTTGGGATCGTACTGGGCTGGAGCGATTGGCAGTCCAAGGCGGCCGCCGGGATGCTCGAGGACTTCGCCGAGGCTGACCTGCCGGGGGTGCTGGCCGGCATCCGCACCCACGATGGACCGCCGTTCGGGCCGCTGCTGGGCCGCCCGGCGATCGTCGCGGACAACCACCAGCGCACCTGGGCGGTAGTCGCCCGGATCAGCCATCCCGGGATCGGGCTGTCCGAGGCCCCGGCGCGGGCCCGGATGGGCGCCGGGCTCTGCGAGCTGCTGGAGGGCGCGGCCAGCGCCGAACTCGTCTCGGTGATCGCGTTGCAGATCCGTACCGTTCCTGATGACGGCGCCGAACGGGCCGCATGGCAGCAGAGCCATCTGCGCCGCGGTGCACCGCCGCTGGCGCTTGCCGTCAACGCCGAACTCGGCGCGGTGATGGCCCAGGCGGGGCTGCGGCACGAGGCGTTCGTGACCATCGTGGTCCCGGAGCGCCGGATCGCCAGACAGGCCAAGGAAGCCGGCGGCGGGGTGGACGGCCGGGCCCGCGTCTTGTACGGGGTGATGGGCGAAATCGAGAGCCGGCTGCTCGGGCCGGTGGGCTGCACCAGCGTCAGCTGGCTGGGCTCGCCCGGCCTGGCGGCCGCGATCCGCACCGGTTTCGCCCCGGGCGAGCGGGCCGGGCTGATCGCCGCCCATCTCGCGGCGCGCACCGACCCGCGGGTCCGAGCCGGGCTGCCGATGGCGGCCGCCGGCCCGAGCTCCGCGCCGAATCCGGAGCGACGCTGCTACGCCCACGACGCCTGGTGTTCGGCGACGTGCACCATCCTGCTGCCGGACAAGGGCGCCGTGATGGGCGCGCTGGCCCCGGTGTTCGCCCCCACCACCGCCGGCGAGCGGCGCTGCGTCACGGTGTTCGTCGAACCGATCGGGCCCCGCAGCGCCGACCGGATGGTCGGCAACGAATCGATGTCCGCCGACCTGGCGGCCGAGATGCGCCGCAAGGGCGGCTTCCAGGTCCGCGCCGCGCACCGCCGCGACGCCGCCCGCGTCGAGGCCCGCGATGTGCGGCTCGCCGACGGAAATGCGCTGGTCCGGGTCGGTATCGCCGCGTCGGTGACGGTGCCCAACACCTTCTCGATCACCGACTACGCCCGCCGGTTGGAATCGGCCATCACCGGCAGCGGTTTCACCCCGCTGCGCCTGGACCTGGCCCAAGACTCCGCGTTCGCGGCGGCCTGCATCCCGCTGGGTGTCGGGCTGCCCAGGCGACGGGCCGGGAAATGATCCGCCGCCACACACCGATGTCGTCGAGCCGGCGAGGAGCGGTTGGGGTCCGGCGCAGCCCGGCGGGTCGCGGTTCGGGCCGCGGCGAGGCGGGACGCGGCCTGGCGCGGCTGGTCGCCGACTTCGGCCACCAACTGCCGCCGCCGGCGCCAGCGATCGTGCCGGGCGCCGACAGCGACCCGTTCACCGTGATGGTCGGCCGGCACGGCCGGGCCGGCGTGGCCGCCGGCTGGTCCCCGGTGACCGCGCCGCTGCAGGTCTACCGGATGACCTCCGAACAGATCGGCGGGGTGTGGCCGCTGATCGCCGGCGGCGGGCTGCCGCCCACCGGGGCGCAGATGGGCATCGACTACCTGTCCGGCGGCGCGTTTCACGTCGACCCGATCGGCTGGACGCTGCACGGCGTCGCCGGGGTGACCAACCCGAACATGATGCTGTTCGGCGCACCCGGCCGCGGCAAGAGCGGCACAGTCAAAATGTTCTGCCTGCGGATGATGGCCTATGCCTACCGCACCCTGATCTTGGGCGACGTCAAGGACGAGTACGAGCCGTTGTGCCGCGCGCTGGGCGCCCCGCCGCACGCCGTCGGGCACGGCCTGCCGGCCCGGATCAACCCGCTGGATTTCGGGCCTTTGGGCAACGACTGGACTCGGCTGCCCCGGGCGGAGGCGCAACGCCGCGCGGCGATGGTTTTCTCCCGCTGGCTGATCCTGCTCAAGGGCCTGGTCGGGTCCCAGCACGTCCCGTTCGACCCTTCCGCGGAGATGGCCGTCGGGCAGGTGATCCGTGAGCTGACCGGTTACAGCGCCGGCGCCGACCGGATGGCGCAGATCACCATTCCGCAGCTGTGGGCGGCGCTGAACAACCCCACCGAGCAGCTGATCACCGCATGCCGGTACTCCGGTCGGCAGCACCTGCTCGATCAGACCCGCCCGGTGCGTGATGCGCTCGGCTCGCTGGTCAACGGCCACCTGGCCGGGCTGTTCGACTCGGCCACCACCGTCGAAGTGGACTGGCGGGCGCCGATCCAGTCGCTGTCGCTGTCCCGGCTGGACCCGCTCGGCGACCAGGCGGTCGGCGTCGCGCTGACCTGCCTGAACTCCTGGGGCCGGGCGATGACGCAGGTCGCCGAGCCGGGGGACCTGCGGATCATCATCCGCGACGAGTGCTGGAAGCAGATGCGCCTGGGGGTCCAGGCCTTGCAATCGCTGGACGCCGACCTTCGGTTGTCCCGGCGCGACGGGGCCATTCAGGTCGTGATCGCGCACAAGCCCTCCGACCTGTACACCGTCGGCGACGCCGGTAGCCAGGCCGTCGCGATCGCCAAGGACCTGCTGCATCTGTGCGCCACGAAAGTGCTGTTCGGTCAGGACGAGCAGATCGGCAACGAACTGTCCGAGTTACTCGGCCTCACCCCGATGGCCCGGCGCATCGTCACCGACTGGGCCGCCGGCGCCACAGGCCGAGCCCTCTGGCTGGCCGGCAGCCACGCAGCGAAGGTGCAGAGCGTCCGCACATCCATCGATGTCGCGCTCACCGACACCAACGACGCAATCAGCGCCAACCCTTCTGAGTTCGAGCTTTCTCGGTCGGAATTCTCGGAATTCTCGGAATCCCGGGGCGCGGGCGCGGCGGGGACGGCCTGATCATGGCCGATCAAACGGGGAGTCTGGCCAAGGCGGTTGCGGGGGCCGCGTTGTTGCCGGCGATCGGGATGTCGGTGGTGCTGCTGACACTCGCGGCCGCGGGGGCGCCCGCTTCGAACCGTCCGGCCGGGTGCGCCGGGGGAGGGACGGCGCAGCACATCGGAGCCGCCGAACTCGACGCCGAGCAGATCGGCAACGCCCAAAGCATCGTCGCGGTCACCGCCGGCCGGCGGCTGCCCGTCTACGCCGCCGTCGTCGCCGTCACCACCGCCTACACCGAATCGGCGCTGCACAACTCATCCGTGCACTTCGACCACGACTCCGAGGGCCTGTTCCAGCAGCGGGTGTCGATCTACCCCAAGGCGGTTGCCGACGATCCGGTGTGGGCCACCAACGCCTTCCTCGACCGGCTGACCGGCACCCCGAACTGGCAAACAAACCCGGTCGGCATCGACGCGCAAACCGTTCAAATCTCCGCCTACCCGCAGCGTTACCAGCCCAACGCCTCGCTGGCCGCTCGGATCGTCGGCCGGCTGTGGCCGACGGCCGCCGCCCTGCCCGCGGCCGGCACGTCGAAGCGGCCGGCCGGGAGCAGCGGGCCGGTACCGGCCATGGCCCCCGTTCCAGACATCTGTCCGGGGGGTGGTGGTGCCGGGAACCCCGCCGGGGCGCAGGGCAACAACGTCGCCGGCACCACCCGCATCCCGGCGGGGCTGGTCCTCAGCGGCAGCCCCCAGGCGAGGATCGCCGTGCAGTTCGCGTTGCATCAGCTCGGCAAGCCGTATCTATTCGGCGCCGCCGGCCCGGGGGCCTGGGACTGCTCCGGTCTCACCATGGGCGCCTGGGCGGCGGCCGGCCTGGCCCTGCCGCATTGGACCGGCACCCAAGCCCAAGCCGGCACGCCGGAACCGACGAACTTGTCCCAAGCCCTGGGTGGCGACCTGGTGTTCATCCCCGGCTCGGATGGCACCCCCGCCAGCCCCGGGCACGTCGGCATGGTCGCCGGCTACCTCGACACCAAAGATGGCAGGCACCTCTACCTCATCCAGGCCGCCCAGACCGGGGTTCCGGTCGAGCTGACCGACGCCAGCGAGTGGTCCGGTCAGATCGTCGGCGTCAGGCACATCGGGTGAGTCGGCGGGAAGGAAGCCTTATGACCACGACACTTCGACCGCGATCTGGTCGCACCCCTAGGAGTGTCCGGCCGCCTTCTCGCTGCTGGGACAACGATCACGGCTGCCCGGCAAAGATCGGTCCGGCGGTGCCGGAAGACCTGAGCGTGTCGGTGGGGCGCGGATCCGTGCTGCTGGCCGCCCTGATCCCTACTGCGTGTCGCTCCGGGCAGATGGCGGTGGCGCCGATCGTCCTCTGTTGCTCGGGCGAGTTTAGTTCGTGACCTGTCTGGCGAGCGAGCTCGGATGACCAACGGCTACCAGCGTCGGCGTGACCCGCAGCCGATGGGGCACGGCTGGGAGGTCGGGGTCGCGGTTATCGGGGGCGCCTTGTTGGCCGTGGGGCTGGCCGCGTTGGCCGGCCTGGGACTGGCTTCGGCGCTGTTCGGTAGCGGCTGGGTCTGGCCGCACGGCACCGACACGATCGGCCATGTTCTGGGCGCATTGATCGCGGGGCATCCCGGTCGCGGTCTGTCTGCCGCCCAGGCGGTCCGGGTAGCCGGGCCGGCGCCGATCTATGGATGCGTCGCCGGCTGCGAGGTGGTGTTGATCGGCGCCTCGGCAGCCGGTGCGGTGCTGCTGGCTCGGTATCGCCGACCTACCGATGCCCGCGGCGGCCTGGCCAGCCGCGGCGAGGCCGAGCAGGTACTGGGCTTGAGCCGGCTGCGGGCCGCGAAAGGGATCATCCGGCCGGACCTGTACGGCAACGGCGCGGCGAAGCGGACGCTGCCATGAGCTTCGACGCGACTGACGTCGGCTGGCGCCTGGGCCGGTCATCGGCCCCGCGCGGGGTCGAATTGTGGTGCCGCTATGACCGCACCACCGGCGTCTACGGCGAGCAGGGCTCCGGCAAGACCCTCGACGTGCTCGCCCCGGCGCTGCTGGCCCACCGCGGCGCCGGCATGGCCACCTTGACCAAGGTCGATGACCTGCTGCTCACCGCGGGCCGCCGGCAGCGCGGCGGCCGGCCGATCGCGGTGCTTGACCCGTTCGGGGCCGCACCTGGGATCCCGGAATTGGTGTGGGACCCGATCGCCGGTTGCGTCGATCCGAAGATCGCCGAGAAACGGGCGAAGGCGTTCGCCGCCGGGACCGTCACCGGCGCGGTCAGCGGCGGCCGTCAGGACGGCGCCGCCCGGTTTTACGCAGCCGAAACAGCCAAGGTGCTGCAGGGGTTCCTGCACGCGGCAGCGCTGACCGGCCGCACCCTGGAGCATGTGCTGGAGTGGGTCGCCAACCCGGTGGCCGCCGAACAACCCGGCGAGATCCTGGGCCAGCACCGGCACGCCGCCCGGTTCTGGGACGGCCTGCTCGCCGGCGCGCTGCACGGTTCACCCGACACCGTCGGGAACACCGTCACCACCGCCCAGCAGGCAATGTCGCTGTTCTTCCAGCCCGAGATCCGGGCCCGCTGCGCCCCTTCACTTGGGAGGCCGGCGACCGATATCGCCGAGCTGATCGCCCGCCGGGGCACCGTGTATTTGTTGGGTCGGGAGGATCCGTACGCCTCCGCCGCCCCGTTGATGACCGCGGTCGCCGAGAATGTGCTCGACAGTGCCCTGGCCGCCGCCAGCACCTCCCCGTGCGGCCGGATAACCCCCAGTTTTCTGGCCTGCCTCGATGAGCTGCCCTCTACCACCCCGCTGCCCACCTTGCGGGTCCGGATGGCCAACGAACGCGCGTTAGGCCTGTCGTTCATCTACGCCGCCCAGACCTGGAAGCAGATGGTCGTCTCCTACGGCGAAGACGAGGCCCGGTCGCTGTTCGGGCTGACGAACAACCTGGTCATCTTCGGTGGCGGCAAAGACATCCACTTCTACAAGGAAATCTCCGAACTGATCGACGACGTGCGGATCAGCCGTCAAACGATCACCGACGGACCGGCCGGCATCGGCACCTCCCGCGCCGGCGAAGACGTGCGGGTGCTACGCCCCGGCGACATCCGCCGGATCGCCGAACGGCACGCCCTGATCGTGGCCGGGAACGCGCCGCCGATCATCGCCAAGCTGCGGCGCTGCCTGGACGGCAAAGACGGACAGCTGCTCCAAGAAGAACTTGAGCTGGCCCGCGCGGCCGTGAACGGGGTCCGCGGGCGCAGCGTCGACATCGACCAGCGCACCGCCGCCGCGTTGGCCTACGCCCGCGATCATCGGTTGACGCCGAGTGCGGACCCTCACCCGCTCGATCCTCCTAACGCCGATGACCGGTCACGAACGGGGGCGTGGACCTGGTGATCTTGACCCGGTTTCCGCCGCCACCTCGGTCGGTGCTGCACATGCTGGACCTGCTGGAGGTGCTGCGCCGGGGAAACGCCGATGAGATGAACAGCGCCGGGGACCTGACCGATCTGCCGCGTCCGTGGGATCCCACCAGCTGCCCGGACGATCTGCGGGCCGACGTGTGGGGATGGTGCGACGCGGTTGCTGCCTGGCTCAATCAGGAGTACGCGTGGCGGCCCACCCAGATGATTCCGCCGTGCTGGCCGCGCCACCCGCACATCGCCCGTGAGCTGCCGGTGCTGGCGTTCCTGCGCTTCTGGGCCGGGAAAGCCACCGGTCCGGAGCCGATGGAGGAATGGCACCGCTACAGCTTCCCCGCATTCTGCGAACGGATGTTCACGCGGCTCGGGGAAAGCACCTGCCGCACCGGCAAACACATTGCCTGGCCAGCCCAAGGCCGCGACGCCGCCTACACCGACGCCGAGACCACCGAAGACCGGCAAGCGGTGATCTACGCCGATACCCACCCGTCTATCCCGCTGCACACGGTGCGCCGCAGCTGACCGAGCACCTCACCGCGGCCCGAACGCTGCGAGGAAGAAACACAATTGCCGAAAGGGAAGCGGGACATGTGGCTCTACGAGGGCTTTTCCAGTCAGGTCGAGGACGACGGATCCCCGGCCTGCGCGTTGAACGTGGCCGGCCAGGGGGTGCGGGATTTTAATCACCGCAGCATCCGGCGACTCGAGGCCGGCCGGCCCGGATGGCAGTTCGCGGCCGACGCGTGTCAGGCGTTGGGGGAGTTGCGTTACCTCGCCGATGGCCTGCCGCAAAGCTTCGAGCAGATCATCCGGGCGTTGCGCGGTCAACTCGACCAGGGCCACATCAAGATCGATCCGGGTACGGAGGGGGAGGGGAACCCGGCCGGCGCGGTCGAACCGGTCAGCGTCGCCCTCAGCGACGCCGCACAGGCCGCCCGCCAGATGCACCGGGGCATCACCGACGCTCAGAGCGCCATCAACCGGGCCGCATATGCCGGCCCCGATAGCGACGGGACTGAGCCGTGCTGTGCCTCTTGCCGCTCGAACGCGGACTGGGCTCGATCCCGGACCGAAGTGGCCAAGTCGGTGTCAACATGGTGTTTCGCCGATGGGACGGCTGGATTGTTGGCAGCGCTTCGCTTCCTACCACCTGGTGAATCGGGCTCGGCGAGGAGACTGGCGGGTGAAGCGCGGGCGAGCAGGCAACAGCGCAATGTGTTCGCGGCGTTCGGCATGTTGGGGGGGCTGCGGTCGGGGGTTAGCCGAGGCCTAAAGCCGTGAATTCACCCGGATCGGCGCGGAGGACCCTTCCGGCAGAAAGTTGGCTATTTCACGTCTGGGCGGCGGATCCAGGTGAAACAGGTCGGCCTTGGGGGTAGGGGTCGGCGATGCGTCGAGCTGGTACACGTAGCGGTCGAGTTCGGCTTGGGAGAGCTGGCGGCTGAGCCCGACGTGGATGGACCTTTCTTGCGCCCTGCTGCGAGTCTCCGCCGGATCGACCACCCACTCCGACGCAACTGCGACCCGGAGCCGATGCGGTGCCTGGACGCGCTCACGGGACCGCCATGCTTAGCGCCTCACGGGCTGCCATGCGGGCCGGACGTTGCGTGCGGCAACATCGCGGATTGCCGGCTGTCACGTGCCGCCTCACCAGCTGATGTCAGCAGCAGAAGGGCTCTTCGGCTGAGAGGACGTACGGCCCATCAGCCGCCGGTGCGGCAACACCAGCAGGGAAAATTTGGGTAACAGATCCTATACCATCCGGTCCATTCGCAGGTGTATAACCATTTTTTCATCTTCGATGGAAGCAACCACTATGAATTTGTGCACGACGACGGAAGCCATAGTACGAACTGGTATGGCCGAATGCTCGAGGCGCGTCTGTTTTGTTCGGACCGGGGGGTCATCGTGAAAGAAGGACTCCTCAGTGTTTGTGCTGCCGCGACGTTGATCGATGTGCCGCCCGCAGGCGCATGCTCCACTATTGACAATGGGCCGCCGCTCGGCAGTGAGGATGGGCGGCCGCTCGGCCCTCGGTCGAGATGACAACCCGAGTAGGAAGCAACCTTTCGGGGCTGTGTCGCGTCTTAATGGTGTGTCGCGCACCCGCAACGAGGATGTCTTCCAAGCGTTCGTCTTAGATGCTTACCCTCGGCTGCGACGATTCGCTTACTTATTGGTTGGCGATAGCCACGCCGCGGAGGACCTCGTTCAGACCGCGCTTGCCAGAACCTATGCGGCCCACAGACGACCGGATGAGCGGCCTCAACTTGACGCCTACGTGCGGCGGGTGATCGTAAACGCTGCGATCAGCGAAGGCCGCCGTCCCGGGCGACGAGAATCGGCCACCGGCAACCCGCCGGAACCCGCCGGTACAGACGCATCTACAACGGGCGCGATCGACGACCGGGATTTGCTTCGTCATCTGCTGAAGGGGCTTCCTCCCCGGCAGCGTTCCGCCATCGTGCTGCGGCATTATCTCGATCTCAGCGAGGGGGAAACGGCGCACGCAATGAAGTGTTCTGTCGGAACCGTGAAATCGCTGACCAGCCGGGGGTTGGTGGCGCTACGCAATAGCGTCGCTAACACGACGCCTCTGGGCGAAGACCGATTTGCAGACGACCTGACCTCAACCGCGAATAGGAGCTATCTATGACGAGCGCGAGGAATTCTGACCTGCATGACCGGCTAGAAAACGTGGCAGAGGAAATGCCGATTTCGGATCCTGGTCTGGCCTACGAACAGATCCAATCCCAGGGGCGACGCATTCGGCGCCGCTCGCGATCCGCAGCCGTGCTGGTGACCGGCCTGGCAGCCGCCCTTGCCGGCGGACTCTTCACCACCCTACCGGGCTCGAAAACGAGTTCGGCCCAACCCCAACCCGTTCACTACCTACTCACCGGCGGCACCCCATCCTCCCTGCCACCAATCGGATCCGTGCCCCCAGTCCTTCCCCCGCCGATTCTAAATGGCCCGGCCAGCCAGCAATTAGCCGCGCAGATGGCCTCAAAGTTGCCCGGCTACACGGAAGTTCGACTGGAAGATCAAACCGTCGATTGCGGCACGGCGGCTTCGGTCAACTTCATGAACTCCGTGCACGACCTAGTCATCGTCCAAACCCAATGCTTGTCGCATCCTGTCATGGCGGCAAGCCTTGCCCAGACAGGTGAATTCACTCTTTCCGATAGGCCAAACGGCGACCAGGTGCTCACCTCGACCGCGGCTCCCGGCAACAGAACCGGAGGCTTCACCCTAGTCATTAAGACGGACAGCACAGGGCGTCTCGCGCAATTGTCCGCGTACGGGCCGGAGGGCAACAAGGCGCCCTTTACGGCGGACAAAGCGACATCGCTCTTGCCGTAATCCGCTGATCGTCCCTCAGCATCGGGCGGTGGCGACGGGTTCATGGCGACCGATCGCGCACGCTTTACGTGCTACTCGTGGCGTAGCCAGGTTTAGCCCCATTGACGCGCTGCGGGTTCGGGGCCGGTGGACTGGTCCCCAGCTGCGGAGGCGAACCGACCGAACCGACCGAACCGGCGGCGGCGATGCCGGTAAGGCCACCTCAACGGACAGCTGGCGCCCACCCGGAACGTCCAGGCTTGTTGCGTTCGAGGGTGCCGCTGCCATCCCGAATCGTGATGACACCGCCGGTCAAGTGCGACTGACCAGCGGGAAAGTCATCCGCCCGGTCAGCGGTGCTGGTAGCGCGCCGGTCCGTCAGGAGCGGGGCTGGGGCTCGCGGGGGACGGCGACCGCCCCGGTGACAGGGCCGAGGTGAGACGTTCTGATGGGCTCTGGATGGCTTCGTGCCACCGGCTGGCGGCTCGCGCGGCCTGGGTGTTGGTGGCGGTCAGTGCGTCGGGATGCACGTTGAGAAGGCGGCATTGCAAGCTGCGCGCGATGTGCCTGTCGGGGAGGGGGTCGCGTGCGGCGAGGTCGGGGAACGCGTCGGGGACGTTGTAGCCGCTAGCGGCGGCCTGGTCCAGGGTCTCGGCGAGCGCCGGCCAGCCGGGGTCGGCGGACAGCTGCGGGCTGATGCTGTCTGCGAGGGCGGCCCATCGCTGGGCAGGTGGCGGGGCCGGCTTGGTGGTCGGCGGGATGTGGCCGGGGCGGCCCGAGGTGGGCGTGCGCTCGGCCATCCGGGTTTTGGCTTGGCCGTGCGGGTCTTCGGTCCAGGCGTGCCCGGCGTCGAGCACTTCGGCGATGGCGACGGTGGGGGAGATGCCGGTGCGGGCGATCAGGTTGGGCAGGTGCACGGTCCACGCGGCTGGGGGGAGCGCGCCGATGACCGCGGCGGCGCTGCGGGTTGCCCGCACCCGGCCTTCGACGGTGTCCAGCCGGTCGACCAATCGGGTGATCCGTGCGTCAATGAGGGTGTCGGCGAGGCTGCCGGCCGCTGTCAGCGCGGCGTGCAACGCGGGAAGCCCACCGATTTGGAGCATCTCGGCGGGGTCCGTCCCGGCGGCGAGCGTTAGGTGGCGCGGGTCGCCGCCGCGGGCGGTGAGCCGCCAGAACATCCTCTGAGCGGCCTGGGCTCCGGCCTGATCGTTGTCGGTGGCGACGATGACACCGGGCCGTTCGGCGCCGAGGTAGGCGATGAGTTTGTCCGCTTGGACGTCGGTGAACGCCGTCCCTAAAGGGGCGACGCCGACGAACTGACCGCGGCCGGCGAGGGTGATCGCGATTGCGTCTATAGGGCCTTCGGCCAGCACGGGGCTAGCCCCGGCTGCCAGCGCGGCGGCTGCTTCCGAGAGCCCGTACATCTCTCGTCCCTTGACGAACACCCGGGTCTCGGCGGTGTTGAGGTACTTGGGTCCGGCGTTGTCCTGCTCCGGGCAGTTCGGGTTCCGGCGGCCGATGAACCCGTGGATCTGTTCACCGTCGATGATCGGGAACATCAGCCGGTCGCGGAACCGGTCGATAACGCGGCCGGTAGCGGTGAAGCTGCCCAGCCCGGCTTCGACGATCTCAATGTCTGCCGCGCCCCGGGCGCGCAGATGACTGCTGAGGGCGGTCCAGCCGGCGGGGGCGTAACCGACCGGGAACCGATCGTCCCAGGTCAGGTCGCTGCCTAGCCGGTCGGCGAGGTAGGCCGCCGCCCACGATTCTGGGTACCGGGCGGCGAAGAAGTCGACGGCGTGGGCGTTGAGTTCCAGGATGCGGTCACGGTCAACCGGTGGGGTGTCCCGGCGGCCGACGTCTCCGATAGGGGTAGCGACTTGTGGCCCGGTCCGGCGGGGAGCCGGAATGCCGACGGGCGGGTCCCCGGCGGATGAGGGGCCGCCGGGCTTGTTCATTGTGGGCGTGGCCGCGGCCGGGTGCTCGGAACAGCCGTCGTTTCCGGTGTTCTCCGGTTTGTATTCGCGTTGGGGGAGGTTGGTTACCCAGTCCTCGTGGCTGGCGGCGACGGGTGAGGGCAGCAGCGCGAGGTCGGCCGGGTCCATGCTGTGGGGGCCGGGTTGATCGGCCGATCCGGCGTTGGGTCTGTGCGTGTTGGCGTTGGGGTTGGTGGTGTTGTCGGTGAGCAGGCCGATCCGCCAGGCCAACGCGGTGGCTAGTTCGGCGGGGCGCAGCGGCGCGTCGTCGGGTTGGCCGCTGCGTAGCAGTTCGTGTGCAGCGGCGAGTAGTTGTGCTGGCTGCCAGCCGTTCCGAGTGCCGTGGGTGACGGCGGCGACCAGTCCGGGCCACGCCGGGTCGGCGAGCACCCGGTCGAGGTTCTGCTCGCCGATGATCCCGGCCAGGGACGGGATCCACGCCGGGCGCAGGGTCTGGGACGCGGAGTGGTCGGTTGCGCTCAGCGCGGCGGGGGACAGGTGCCGGGAAAGCCGCCACCACAGGGCGGCGGCTGGTTGTTCGTCGGGCAGCGGCGCTTGGGCTGCGACGCTGCGGGTGAGGGCGGCGATGTTGATTCCGGCGCGGTCGGCGATCGCGAGCCGGTCGGCGAGGGTGGGCCAGTACGGGTCGGCGGTGATGTGCACGTTGATGCTGCTGACCAGCGGCGTCCACCGCGCGGTGGCGGCCTGCGGATCGCCGAGGAGCTGCCGGACCTGCTGATCCAGCGCGTGTTGGGCGCCGGCCTCGGCCGCGCCGGGCAGGGCGGGGCCGGTGGGCCGGCGGTCGGTCGGCGTTATCCCGTTCGCGGCCCGCCAGATAGCCAGATCGGCGAGCAGCCGCGGTGCGCGGTCGATCAGGCTGCTGGCCCAGGCGGGTGCGCTGGCCGGAGCCCACGCGTGTGCCCGTGCGGCGACGGCGGCGGCGAGGGCCCGGACTTGCTCGGCGCGGGAACGCAGATAGCCGCCCCAGTCCGGGTCGTCGGCCAGTGCGGCCGGGACCGCGGGAAGCCAGGGCAGCGGCCCCGGGCAGGTGCCGGTCCGGTCTAGGCGCCAGTCCAGCACGGCGGCGACATCCCGGGCATCGGCCAGGTCCCGGGAATTACTGACCGCGGCGCGCAGCAGGTCGGCGGGGTCGGCCCCGTCCAAGGCGGCCAGGGTGAGGTGCCCGCGCAGCGTCGGGTAGGCATCGGCCGCGGTGAGGCCGGGTAGCGCGGCCTCGACGGCCACGTCGATGCCGGCCAGCTCGCTGTGCCCGAGCCGGTCTTCCGCGGCGGCGAAAAGGGTGTCGTGGTAGCGGTCGGCGGCCGCCTGGAGGCGTTCGGCCGGTTCGGCGAGCGCGCGGGCTTGGCTGCTCGCCGACGCGGCCGCGCCGTCGCGGGCCAGCACGCGGGTGAGCAGGTCGACGGCGGTTGGCGGAAGCAGGGCGTCCCGGGTGATGACCGAATGCGGGTCGCCGTCGCCGGCGGTGCTCAGATACAGATGGTTGGTGTGCCGGCCGCGGGTCATCGCCACATAAAGCAGTTGCCGGGTTTCCTGGCCGGTGGCGACGGTGTGGCAGCTGTCGGCGGTGACGCCCTGGGCGCCGTGCACGGTGCTGGCGTAGCCGAGGGCGACGTGCGCGGCGACGTAATCGGCCGGCAGGGTGATGTGCCGCCCGGTTGGTAGTTGCAGCACGTCTAGCGCCCCGGACTCGCGGACGGCTTGCACCGTCCAGCGGTCGCCGTTTTTCACCCAATCGGTGGCGCCGACGGGGATGCGGCGGTTGTTGTGTCGGGTGATGATCGGATCCCCGACGCCGGCTTCGGACTGGTCGGCCAGCCGGACCTGCCGTCCGCTTGGCAGGTGCTGGGCGGCGAGCCGGTCCCGCCTGGCCCGCTGGTTCAGTTCGGTCACCAGCTCGCGGGTGGGGGCGAGCATGATGGCGTCCCGGCCGGCGTCCCGATCCGCTCTCCACGCGGCGTAGGCGCCGTCGGTGACGGTGCTCAAGTCCCCGACGTGCAGCCGCTGGTGGTCGAGGTAGAAGCCGATCGCGGCCGGATCACCGTCCCGCAACGCCAGCGAGGCGGCGCCTTCGCCATGATTGGGTGCGCCAGTGTCGGGGTGGGTGAAGCGCATGACCTGCGACAGACTCGCCGCGCCGTGCGTGTCCGCGATGTCGCGCAGGACCCCGCCGGCCCCGAACGCCGCGAGCTGTCGATCATCGCCGATAAGCCGCACCGAGCCGCCCTGTGCGATCACGAACTCCACCGCCTTGGCCAGGTCGGTGGTGGCGGCCATGCCGGCTTCGTCGATCACGACCAGGCTGCCCGCGCCGATGCCGGTCGCCCAGCCAGGGACGGCGACCCGGGTCGACAGGGCGTGGATCAGCTTGGCCAGGGTGTCGGTGTCGGCGCCGAGTTGTTCGCGGAGCACCCCCGCGGCTACCGCCGACGGAGCGAGCCCCACCACGGTGCCACCGCCGGCGATCCACGATCGGGACAGCACCCGCAGCGCGGTGGTCTTGCCGGTCCCGGCCGGGGCCAACGCCAGCTGAACCCGCGCACCTGAGGTGGCGAGCTCCCGGGCCAGCTGCACCTGTCCGGGGTTGAGCTCCACCCCGTTCGCGGCCGACTCCAGCAACGCCAGCTCGACCGTCTCAGCAGGCACGACCTGGCCATCTCGGCGGCCCGCGGCGGCGACGATGGCCCGCTCGGCGGCCACGATCTGCCGCGAGGTGTACAGCCTCGACCCGGCGACGGTGTAGATCGAGCTACCATCCGATCGGCACAGCAGACGCGCCAGCGTGGCCGGTTCGCTCACCGGCTCACTGCTGTCCAACGCCAGCGACAGCTCCGGTGACAGCGCCCGGGCAACCACCGCGCCGACCGCATGGTCCAAATCGGCCAGCCGAACTCCCGCCATGCGCACCTGCCGTTCGGTCTCGGCCCGAACATGGTGCACCTGCCAGGTGGCGCGCGAGCAGGCCACCTCCGACAGCACCGTCTCGGCCGTTGCGGTGACCCACCCCGCGGTGATCTGCTGCGCATCGCGGCGGGCTTGGCGATGCCCGATCGCCCCGCGCACGTAGGCACGCAACCCGCGCTCCCCGCCCAACAACGCCAGCGCCTCGATCCGCCAAGCTGCGCGTTGTTCGGCGGCCGAGCGGGGCTCATGCTTGGCCTGCCGGGTTTCACAGGTTGCCTGCTGGGCCAGGGAAAGGGCCTCGGTTGGGGTCGGCGGCCGGCCGTGGTCGGCCTGAAACTTCGCCGACAGCACAGCGCGGCGCAGATCGATCGCCGCCCGCCGCGAAGACCACCGGCGCGGCAGTTCACCGCCGATACCGACGATTTCGCGCACCGGGCGTTTGGCCGGGTCGGTGCCCGGCCGTTCCGCGAACCGCACGCCGAGCCGTTCGATCAGCAGCGCCTGCAGCCGGGTGTTGTACCGCTCCGAGGCGGCAACGTTGTTCTTGAACAGCGGCCGTCCATCCAACGCCAGCCACCGCCCATCCAGGGTCTGCACCTTGTTCGAGATCGCGACGTGGGTGTGCAGATCAGGATCGCCGGCCCGCGAATCGCGGTGCGTGAACGCCGCCGCGATCAGCCCCCGCACCTCCACCTGGGCGACACCGTTGCGGCCCCGCCGGGTGTAGGCCACGTGGTCCTCCAGCCAGGCCAGGGTGTCCTTCACCGCGTCGTTGTGCGCCCGCTCAAGCTGCTGCGCGATCTCCCGCGGGGCCAGCGCCCACAAGACCGACACGCTCTTGACCGGGGAGAACGTCAGGTCGTACCCGGCCACCGCGGTGGTCGCCTGCCGGGAAACACGGGCCAGGTGCCCCGACAACTCCCGCGCATCAACCGGCTCCCGGCCGTAGGTCTCACCGAACATTTTCCGCGCCAGCTCGGTACGCATCCTGGCCCGCTCCTCCGCCGGCACCGGCGTGCCAACGGGCAACCCCAGGGTCGTGTTGTAGTCCCAGAACGCACCGGCGCTGCGACGATGGAACATGTTCGCCTGCTGATATATCCGATATGGCGAACCAAGTCGGCTGCCCCGGTCGATGGCCAGCTCACTCGCCCCTGCGGCCCGCAGGGAAGGCCGATCTTCTCGGCGTTGGGATGGCGACCCTCACCGAATAAGGCAACCATCTGCGCCTCAGTGACATGCTCACCCAGCGGAAAATCTGGCACGCCGGAAAGGCCGCGACCCATCCAAACACCCGGAGCCTCACCCTTCTCGCTGTAATACTCGCCCAAGTTTTCATAGCCACGGTTCGTGGCGTCGTGAGCAGCCACCTGCCGAGTCAGATAGGTGTAGCCGTCACCCGCGGTGAGCTTGTGCAGACTCATCACGGCTTGAATGTGCCGCGCCCCTATGCCACCCCAAGATCAAATATCCGTGATGCATGAGGTGTGTGAGTCAGCGATCTTGATATCTGCTCGTGGGGATGCGCCGTGTCAGGAGTGTCGCGTCCGGGCGAAGGTTGTGACGCCCGGACTGAGGTTGCGCCGAATGTTGGGACGTCCGGAGTTAGGTTGCGAGTCGCTGCCGGGGTTCGGCGGCGTGCTGGCGAACACTCTTGATCTGTGACGGCGTCATCCGCGGAGACGGTGCGGCTGGCCTACCACTGATGGCTTCGAGCTTGGCTCCTCTACTGCGACATTTGCAGAGGCCAGCGATCAGGTCATGCCGTCGCTCGCTCGTAGACGCTGACGTGCGCCAGCTGGTCGTGTGAAGGGTTCTTCGTCCCATCCTGCCCAACGGTGGCGCAGCCGAAGGCCGCCGATGCGGGCCATAAGGTCGAACTCCGGCGGGTGGGCCGGTCGCACCATGGCCGGCGCCGGTCAGTGCGATGGCAGCTTCCAAAGCCGCAGGCACGCGTCGAGGTCGAGGTCGAGCCCAGGCAGCCTGCGCCAGTCCGCGAGGTACTGCCGTG
>JAABUZ0100001977.1_pt1 | contig 35993 bp, 31 predicted proteins | sample 5562091 | NCBI WGS metagenome assembly JAABUZ01 (sample SAMN12813069, study PRJNA571459) | rock metagenome | isolation source: Antarctica rocks | place: Antarctica: Victoria Land, Linnaeus Terrace sud | collected 2015-12-21 | reverse complement strand
TAGGTGCTGGTGTGCAGCGTGACCCTGCCGGTCTGCGCCAGGACCATCAGCTCGGCCAGCTCGTTGTAGGTGCCGACGATGTTGCCGACGATGTTGCGCTCGGTCGAGATGATGTCGAGCGTGGGCAGGTTCAGGGTGCCGCCGTAGCCGATGACGTAGTACGAGCCGCCGGGGCGGGTCATCGCGAAGCCGTCGTTCTCGGCGCCCTGCTCGGCGACGAAGTCGAGCACGACATCGGCGCCCGCGCCGTCCGTCAGCTCCTGCACCGCTGCGATCTGGCCGCCGTCGGACACCACGGTGTGGTGAGCGCCGAGCTGCTCGGCAAGCTTGAGAGCATCGGGGTTGCGGTCGACCACGACGATCGTCGTGGCCGTCAGGGCCGCCAGGCACTGGACGCCGATGTGGCCGAGGCCGCCGGCACCGATCACTACGCAGGTGGTGCCGGGGTAGAGCAGGGGGATCGCCTTGCGCACGGCGTGGTAGGCGGTGATGCCGGCGTCGGCGAGGGCGGCCACGTCCTTGGGCTGGGTGCTCGGGTCGAGCTTGACGCAGGCGCGCGCCGAGGTGAGCAGGTACTCGGCCATCCCGCCGTCGCTGTCGAGGCCCGGGAACGAGCTGGTCGTGCAATGCATGTCCTGGCCGGCGCGGCAGGCGCGGCACAGCCCGCAGGTGGGGGTGGGATGCAGGATCACCGTGTCACCGACCTGCAGGTTGGTCACCCCCGAGCCGATCTCGTGCACCCAGCCGGCGTTCTCGTGCCCGATCGTGTAGGGCAGGGCGGGGCCCATCGCCTGCTCCCACTGCCCCTCGATGATGTGCAGGTCGGTGCGGCACACCCCGGCGCCGCCGATCTTGACCACGACGTCGAGCGGCGAGGAGACCGTGGGCTCCGGGACCTCCTCGACGACGGGCTGCTGGTGATAGCCGTGCAGGCGTACTGCCCTCACTGGTCCTCCTTCTGACCGGGTCCGACTGTTGCGTACCTCTGGCGCAGCATCCCTCTGCAGACGCCGCCGTTGGCCTCGATGCTGACTCCGGTCAGCCGGGCGCGCCGCAGGTGCAGCGGTAGCGCCTGCACGCCGACGGCCTCGCCGCTGACGGGGTCGATCAGCAGCGGTGCGTCGTCATCGGCCGGCAGGCCGAGGGCGACGCGCCGCGAGCGGAGGCGCTCCCGCTCTTGCGAGGGCGGGACATCGCCGAGCCGGAGCTCGGCGAGCTGCTCGGGCGTCTTGCCCTCGGCGACCAGCGGCCGGCAGACCAGGTCTGTCGCGGCCATGGTGGCCTTGCGCAGGAAGTCGGCCCGCAGCTCGTCGAGCTCTCCGGCGGCCAGGCCGTCGAAGGACTGGGCGAAGCCCGAGCGCGCCGCCACCCCGCCGTTGATGGCGTCGGAGGCGAAGTGGTCCTCCAGCACGATGTCCGCCCGCGAGATCCCGGGCAGGACGCTGACCGCGTCGTAGGCGTCGGCCACCATTAGGTAGGCGAAGTTGGGCGCGCAGAAGTAGGTGGGCAGCCGGAGCCGGACTTCGGCGACACCGTCCGGGGACACGGTGCACGACCCGACGAAGCCGAGCGAGGTAACAGGCTCGTCCAGCTCCGGGTCGCGCACCGTGTCCAACGCGGCGAGCACCGTCGCCGCGTCTGTCACACCCCGGCTCCCACGTTTGCCGACTGGCCGGCGTCGTCGACCAGCACCGCGTCGTCCTTCGCCGCCGGTGTGCCGGCGTCGGCCGGCAGCTGGAACTCGGCCGGGACCTCGATGTCGTACAGCTTCGCGGCGTTGAGCCCGAGGATCTTCTTCTTGGTCGCCGTGTTGACGCGCGGGTAGTCGGAGAACTCGTCGCTGGGGTAGTCCCAGTCGACGAAGCCCTCGACCTGCCACTTGGGCTCCCAAATGCCGTAGTCGCTGCCGAAGGTCATCTTGTCCTCGCCGACCCAGAACAGCAGCTCCCCCATCACCTTGGCGAAGAACTTCGGGCGGGCATACATGAGGCCGCCGAGGACGACCGATAGGCCGGCGTAGACGTTGGGCTCCTGCGTCGCCATGAAGCAGAAGTCCTCGATGCGCGGCAGGCCCACGTGCTCGACAATGAAGTTGAGCTCGGGGAAGTCCGTCGCGGCGTGGTCGACATCGGAGACGTCGAAGGCGTCCTTGTCCAGCGGCCAGATCGTCGGGCCCTTGTGCACGTGGACGTTCTTGATGCCCAGGCTCTGGGCCTTCTCGAGGTACCGGTAGGCCGCCGGATCCTTGAGCGTCCAGCCGCGCGAGCCGTCACGCCACTCGGCGGTGTACATCTTCACGCCCTTGGAGCCCCAGCGCTCGATGTTGCGCTCGAGCTCGGCGAAGCCGGTGGACTCGTCCTCGCGGGGGTCGAACCGGGTGTTGACGATGAACTTGCCCGGGTGCTTCTCGGCCAGGGCACCATTCTTCTCGGTGGTGTTGAAGCCCTCCGCGTACCACTCCGTCAGGTAGGTCGGCTGGAAGATGCCGATGTCGACGTGGCCGTCCTCGAAGACGTCCTTCATCAGGTCCTGCTCGGAGTACTTCTGGAAGTGCTCGATCGTCCAGTGGGTCTCGGGCGGGCCGAGGCTCTGGTAGGCGTGGAAGCACTCGATCCAGCCCTTGGCGTAGTTCTCGTGGCCGGCCACCCAGTTCTGGGGGCTCGCGTCCCAGAAGTGCATGTGGCTGTCGACCACGAAGTACTTCTCGCCGTCCTTCTCGTACATGTCGGTCTCCTTGTCCTCAGGTCACGTGGTCGCGGCGCTGCTGCCGGCGCCTGCCGTTGCTGTGTGGTGGCGCTACTCGCTACTTGGTGCCGGGCAGCAGGTCGAAGCCGATGTACTCGGCGGCGTCCTCGGGGTTGGCGAACATGATCGTCCGGTCGTCCTCGTGGATCATCCGGCCGTAGTGGGTTGACATGTTCTCCTCGAACTCGGCGGCGTCGAAGTAGCCCTCCTCCTCGCCGAGCGCCTCGGAGATCTCGTCGTAGTCGAAGACCATCGTCCCGACGGCGTCGAGGCGGATCATCGAGGGCAGCGGTGTCATCGTCACGTTGGGCTTGTTCTTCATGACGTTGGCCACCACGGCGCCGACCTGGTTGTTCATCAGCGTGACGCCGCACCTGTTGGAGGCGGTGTTGTCGGACTTGAACGGGCTCTCGCTCAACGTCCTGGGGTGGGTCGCGGTGGGGCTGGTCACTGGGAGAGCTCCTTCGGTGCGGTGAGGCCGAGTTCGGAAAGGATTCCGTTGAAGCGGTTCTTGGCGCGGTCCAGGCCGTCCTCGAAGCGCGGCGGCTTGGCGTCCGGCTGCGACCACAGCGGCTGGAGCAGGCGAGCGGCGGTGATGGAGCGCTCCGTCCAGGTCGAGAGCCACTGCTGCATGATCGCCTTGTTGTGGTCGGCGAACTCCCGGTCGTTGGTGAGCAGCTCGAACATCGCCTTCGTGTACCGCAGGTCGCGGGCGGCGTAGTCGTGCTCGCCGGCGCCGACGACGGTCGGCGTGACGAAGTCGCCGTTGCCCGGGGCCGCCTGCTGCACGAGGTGGCTGCGGAACAGCTCACCGACCAGCGGCTCGAACACGATGTTGGCCGCGAAGATGGCCTCGCACCAGTCGTCGACGGCGGTCAGCTGCTCGGCGGTGCGGCGCACGCCCTGCCAGGCCGGGTCGCTGTTCCACGTCTCGACGTGGGCGGCGCCGTCGAAGCCCTCGATCTCCTCGCTGAGGGTGAGGTTGTAGAGAGCGAGGTCCTGGGCGAAGCGGATCCGGTGCATGCTGTTGACCGAGATGGCGTTGTTGTGCATGTTCGTCGGCGCCCTGCGCTGGGCGTTGGCGAACAGGTAGAGCCCGAGGCCGTGCTCGACGTGCATCCAGGCGCCGACGTTGCGCTCGACGAAGCGGACCCAGTTCGGGTTCCACTGCTCGAACGCCTTCGTCTCGCGGGCGGAGTCGACGTTCGCGGTGATCTGGCGGACCACGTTGGAGTTGTAGCGGTAGAGCGTGAGCTCCCACTCCTCGTTCGGGTCGCGGAACTCGTGCCAGCCGTGCGCCGGCCAGTCGTAGCCCTTGCCGCCGGACCCTGGGTAGCGCTCGGGCTTGGGCCGGTCGCTGCCCCATGCCTTGAGCACCGTCCAGTCGAGCGGGTAGCCGCCGCGGCCGTCGGAGAAGCCGTACAGCCAGCCCTGGCTGAGGTAGTGCCGCGGGTCGGGCTGGACCTCGACGGTCACGTCCTCGTAGTGCGACTGCTTGCGCTTCTGCGGCTGGTAGTAGTTGAACAGGCGCGCAGTTGAGTCGGGAAACTCCTTGGCTCCAGCCTCCGCGTCGGTGAATTGCGGCCTCGGTAGGTCTCGTTCCGTCGTCGTGGTCATGCGGGTGCCTTCCCGTTCATCAGGTGGAGGTGGATTCAGGGTCGCCGGTCGTCGTGAACTTGTCGTAGTAGATGTGCTTCTCGTGCGCCCCGAGCGTGGTCAGCGTGGCCATGGCCGCCTCCACCATGGGTGGCGGCCCGCACACATAAGCGTCAGTGCCTTTGAGGTCGCTCTCGTGCCGCTTGACCACATCGGTGATCAGGCCGACCTCGCCGTCCCACTCCTCCGTCTCGACCGGCTCCGACAGCGCCGGCACGTAGCGGAAGCCCGGTAAGGACTCCTCGAGCGCCCGCAGCTCCTTGTCGAAGCACAGGTCACGGCGGCCGCGAGCTCCGTAGTAGTAGGTCACCTTGCGCTGCAGGCCGCGCTCGGAGATCGAGCGCAGGACCGACAGGATGGGTGCCATCCCCGCGCCGCCGCCGACGAACACGATGTCGGCGTCGTGGCCCTCGCGCAAGGTGAAGACACCGAACGGGCCGGTGATGTCGAGCTGGTCCCCGATCTTCAGCTCGTTCGCGAGGTACGTCGAGAACAGCCCGTCGGGATACACCCGGATGATGAACTCCAGCTGCCCGCTGTCGCGGCTGGAGGTGTTCGCCATCGAGAACGAGCGGGTCTCCTTGGAGCCGGGCAGGGCGATGTCGACGTACTGGCCGGGGAAGAACTTGATGTCGGTGGGCTCGACGAGCCGCAGCACGAGGTGGCGCATGTCGTGGGTGACCGGCTCGTTCGAGACGACCTCGGTCACCGCCTCCTGGATGGGCAGCCCGGAGCGGATCATCTCCTCGTCGTAGTTGAGGAGCTCGATCCGCAGATCCTCGTACGGGTGGGCCCGGCACAGCAGCGTGTAGCCCTCCTCCAGCTCGTTGTCGGGCAACGCGAAGGTGGAGTACTTGTCGAGCTCGATGTCCTCGCCGTCGAGGACGAAGGACTTGCAGGCCGCGCACTGGCCTTCCTTGCAGCCATGCATGAGCATGATTCCCTGCTCCGACGCGGCACGCAGGATGTTCTGGTCCTCACGGACCTCGATGTCGATCCCGACGGGCTCGAAGTGGACGACGTGGCTGTCGGTCATGGGCTGCCTCGCACGTTGTCTGACGGGCCTTCCTGGTCTGACGGGCGTTCACGGTTTGGCGAAGACGGTCTGCCGGGCAGACCGTCTGGCGGGTGACGGGTCGGATCAGTTGTCGAGCAGGAGAAGGGCCCGGTGGCCGGGCCCTTCTCCCCGCTCGATCAGAGCGCCGGCGCTCAGGCGTCGGCAGGCGCCGGCCGGCCCGCGGGGCCACCGCGGACGTAGTTGGCGTGGAACGCCTTCTGCTCGTCCTTCGACATCTCGTTGAGCAGCACGTTGGGGCTCTGCAGCGGTGGGCAACGCCGCAGGTGGTCCAGCGTCCACATCTTCTTGGGGTCGAGGTTGAGGTGTGGCTGGGCGACGAGGGTCTTGCCGTCGTCCCGCACGTGCCCCATGTCGGCCACGACGTCGGCCCAGTTCCAGCCGTGGTAGAGGGTCTCCCACTCCCGCTTGCCGATCAGCTGACCCATGTTCGGGGTGTCGCGGCCCTGGTAGGTGGGTCGGAACGCCTCGACGTCGGTCCAGCGGCAGGCCTCGTGGCAGTACGTGCGCGTCTGCCCGTCGACCTCGGCCATGACCATGTCCTCGCGGACGAGGCACGGCACCATGCAGGTCCAGCAGCGGTTCGGGTACTGGTAGTCGACGTCCTCGAACACGATCGGGTGATGGCCGTTGGGCATCGAGAGGCGGTTGTAGTTCTCCCACCAGGCGCCGTACTTGTCATACCAGCCTGGGTACTTGTACTCGAACCACTCGAAGTCCTTGTCCGTCATCGGGTCCATCCGCCAGTAGTTGGCGAGCCACCCGGTGCAGAAGAACTGCGCGACCTCGTGGACGTAGCCCTTGTTCCAGATCTGGTTCCAGGACTCCTCGATCAGGTCGTGCGGGATGACGAGTCCGTACTTCTCGAGCGGGACGAGGTAGCTGCGGTAGTAGTCGTCGTAGATCCACCGGCGCCACATCTCGGCGTAGCTCTCGCGGTCCTTGCGGCGGTCCTTCGTGCCGTACTCGATGAACGTGCCGATGGCCGCGTCGACGACCCGGTGGTTGTTCCACCAGGCGTAGCGCAGGTCCCGCTCGAGCAGCTGGTGGTTGCCCTCGTCGGCCAGCGCCATCAGCAGGGTGGCGTAGCCGTTGCTGATGTGCCGCGACTCGTCGGACTGCACCGAGTGGAACACCGTGGGGAGCAGGTAGTCGCCGTTGGCGGCGGCCTCGGCGGGCATCGCGACGAACAGGGTGTTGGTGAACGCGGTCTCGGCGACGATGGTCAGGTAGATGCTGGCCGCGGTGATCGCGTCGCCGGTGATGAAGCCCTCGGCGAACTGCCGGCCGATGGTGCCGCAGTAGTCGCCCTGGAAGCTGTGCAGGCTGTTGTTGAACCCGGCGGGGTCGATGTAATTGTTCATGTAGAGGCGTTTGAGGTTCTGCTGAATCGTCGAGTGCCGGACCTCGTCGATCATCTGAATGGCCTGGCCGTTGTGCAGCTCGGGGTTGGGCACGTTGCGGAACAGCAGCGGCATGGCCCGGGCAGCCGAGATCTCCGGCAAGGGGATGATCGACAGGAACAACTTCTGCCACTCCAGCCAACGCTCCTGGACCTGGCGGAACATGTTCCCGCGAATGGCGCCGTCACTGGCGCCGTAGACGCGGTGGTCCTTCTCCTCCTCCATCGGGAAGTAGGAGCGCAGGACCTGCTTGAGCGGGTCCTTCTTGTTGGCCTTCGAGAACTTGTAGTCCGTGCCGTAGTGGGCGACCGGCTCGTGGTAGAGCGGCTCCCAGGACAGCTCCTGGATCTTCTGGTGGGCTTTTGCCACGCTCTGACGACTCATCTGCGACTCCTGTTGCTCGGCGAGGGCGTCTGTGCGCGATGTAACGCCGAGTTGCGCTGCATTGGGGTCTCATCATGAGACGCAGGACACACGGGTTGACGCGTGTGACTGAGCTTTCAGCGCTCTCCCAGCACGGTCGTGCGCAGTGTGGCCAGGTGGTCGCGGATGTCCCGCACCACCTGCTTGTTGCCTTCGGCGGCCGGTTCGATACCCAGCGCTACCAACAGCGCCGCTGCCGGCACTCCCGGGTCGCCCGAGCTGCCCAGTACCGGGTGCAGGCCCTGCTCGGCGAGATGATTGAACACGAGGTTGACGACGCTCCACGGGTTGAAGGTCTCGACCCAGTTCTCGTCTGATCGCTCAGATTGCTCCACCGCTCAGCTCCTTAACAGTCCCTCCAGGCAGGCGTGGACCATAGCCCCCGCCCTCGCCCGGCGAAAGGACGGTTGCCCTTGCTACCCGAAGGCTCCCGGGTGCATGCTTTCGGCCACGGCGCAGTTGGAACCGCTCAGGCGAAAGGCAGGAGCTGGAATGCCGCTGGCACCTTCGTGTCCGCCGGACAGGACCGATGCCGATGGGCTGGCCAAGACGCGGGTGCGCTTCCTCACGGCCGACACTGTCGAGCCTGCGGGGGTGCGCCAGCCAATCTTGGCGTCCTGGCGGCGCTCGCGCAGCCTGCGGGTGGCCGCCGACCGAATCGACCTGCCCTACCTGCATGACCCCGACCTCGACACCCCGCTGGCCCGCAGCGCCAGACCGGTGCTGCGCCGCCTGGCCGAGCAGCTCGACGGCCAGGCGATCAGCATCGTCTTGACCGACGCCGCCGGGCTCGTCCTCAGCCGCCTCACCGGTAGCCGAGACCTCGAGCGGCACCTCGACAAGGTGCGCCTCGCACCCGGGTTCAGCTACGCCGAGCAGTTCGTCGGCACCAACGGCATCGGCACCGCGCTCGAGGGCGGCCGGGCGATGCACGTGTTCGGGCACGAGCACTACGCCGAGAACCTCGAGAACCTGGCCTGCGCAGGGATTCCGATCCATCACCCGGTGTCGGGCAAGACGGTCGGCGCGCTCGACCTCACCTGCTGGCGCAAGGATGCCGGCCCCCTGCTCATCACGCTTGCCAAGGCGACGACCGAGCAGATCCGCCAGGCGCTGCTGACCGACACCGGGGTGCGCGAGGTCGAGCTGCTGCAGGAGTATCTGCGAGCCTGCCGGCGCAGCAGCGGGATCGTCTTCGCGCTCAACAACGAGGTCAGCATGATGAACGAGTACGCCCGCCGGCTGCTCGACCCCGCCGACCAGGCCGCCGTCCTTCGTCAGGCCGCGGAGGGGCTTGCCGGGCAGCGACGGTCCGCGTTCATCGACCTTCCCAGCGGTGCCAGGGGCAGGATGCTCACGCGTCCGGTGGGCGAGGAAGGGGTTCTCGCCGGCGTCGTCATCAACCTCAAGCTGATCGAGGCCGGCCGGGTCGAGACCGACGGCGGCGGCACGGCCTCACGGATGCTGCTGCCCGGCCTGGTCGGCTCGAGCGCGGTCTGGCGGCGCGCGTGCGACGAGGTGGAGGCGGTCTACGGCTCCGGCGAGTGGCTGGCGGTGGAGGGCGAGCCCGGGGTCGGCAAGCTGGCCGTCTTGCGCGCGGTTCACCAGCGCCGCAACCCTGCCGCCAGGTTCACCGTCGTCGACGCCGCCGCAGCCAAGGGGAAGGCGTGGCTGCAGGACGTTCGCCGGGGGCTCTCGAGCGGAGGGGACGCGGTCGTCATCCGCCACGTCGACCAGCTCGACGGCGTGCGTGTCCGAGCGCTGTCCGCGGCCCTGCAGGCGGCGAGGGAGGGTGACGAGCCGCGGGCGTGGGTCGCCGCCACGTTCTCGACCAGCCCCGTCAGCGAGGAGTTCGGCCGGCTGCTGCAGCTGTTCCCGCGCAGCGTCGTGGTGCCGCCCCTGCGGCACCACGTCGACGACCTGGAACGGCTCGTCCCCTTCCTGCTGTCCCGCTTGGGCTACGGCGGCAAGCTGGCCTGCTCGCCGGAGGTGATGCAGGTGCTGATGCGGGCGACCTGGCCGGGCAACGTCGAGCAGGTCCTGCAGACGCTGCGGTCGGTGGTGCAGCACCGGCGCACCGGCACGATCATGCCCGCCGATCTGCCGCCGGAGCTCCTGACCGTCAGCCGGCGCCTGCTCAGCCCACTGGAGTCGCTGGAGCGCGACGCCATCGTGCGGAGCCTGCTCGACTCGCGGGGCAACAAGGCGAGGGCGGCGACGACCCTGGGTATGTCACGGGCGACGATCTACCGCAAGATCCGGGAGTTCGGGATCGTTGCCCACGACGGATAGCCAGCCAAGGAGTCAGGCCCCATGATCTTCATTGTCGTGAAGTTTCCCGTTCGTCCCGAGCGCAGCGACGATTGGCTCTCGATTGTCAGGGACTTCACAGCGGCCACGCGCGCGGAACCCGGCAACGTGTTCTTCGAATGGTCTCGCAGCGTCGACGACCCGAACGAGTTCGTGCTGCTCGAAGCCTTCCGCGACAGCGACGCCGGAGCGGCGCACGTCAACTCCGAGCACTTCAAGGCCGCGATGGCGAGCCTGCCCGCGGCCATCGCCGCGACGCCGCAGATCGTCAATGTCGAGGTGCCGGGTACCGGCTGGAGCCAGATGGCGGAGCTGCAGCCAGCGACGGCGTAGCGCCAGCTCGAGTCACGGACGGGGCAGCCAGTGGGGCGGCGGGCCTGCTAGCCTGCCGACCGACCCCGACCCGAGGATTGCGATGCCCGTGATGTCAGAGGCCGGCAGGCACGGTTCGGAGGAGGGCGACACGGGGGAAGGCGGCTCCCGCGCCGCCGACCCGGACTGGTTCCGGCAGGTGCTCGGCCAATACCCGACCGGGGTGTCGGTGGTGACCGGCATGGCAGCTGACGGCAAGCCGGTGGGCCTTGCCGTGGGCTCGTTCACCTCGGTGTCGCTCGACCCGCCGCTGGTCGCGTTCCTGCCGGACAAGCGGTCCACCAGTTGGCCCAGGATCGAGCCGGCGGGCCGTTTCTGCGTCAACATCCTGGCCGCTGACCAGGAGGACGTGTGCCGCGTGTTCGCCTCGAAGGTCGCGGACAAGTTCGCGGACCTGGCGTGGCGACCGGCTGCGTCGGGCGCGCCGATCCTGGACGACGCCGTGGCCTGGGTCGACTGCGAGCTCGATGCGGTGCACGAGGCGGGCGACCACTACATCGTCGTAGGCCGCGTGACCGACCTCGACATCGAGCGGCCGACCCTGCCCCTGGTGTTCTTCCAGGGCGGGTATGGCAGGTTCTCGCCGCAGTCGCTGGTAGTGCGGGACGCCCGGTTCCGGGTGCAGCTGCAGCTCGTCGACCGGGCCCGACCGCTGATGGAGCGCCTGGCCAAGCGGACCGGAGAGCAGGTGGTCGCGGCCTACTGCGACGGCTATGAACTGACGCTCCTGGCCAGCGCCGGAAGTCCCAGCGACTCGGACGCGTCGTCCGCGGCGATCGGCCAGCACCTGCCGGTCACCGCGCCCATCGGCATCTGGTGGATGGCTTTCGCCGACCGGGGCCAGGTCGACGGTTGGCTGGGAGCGGTCGAGTCCGAGCAGCTCCGGGAGCGGTACCGCGAGGCCCTGACGTGGATCCGGGAGCACGGCTACAGCTTCGGGCTGAGGACCGTCCACGCCGCAACGGAGGTGATGGTCAGCAACCGGCCGGGGCCGGGCGGCGAGCCGACACCGGAGGAGCGGGCGCTGATCGCCGGTCTGACGCTGGACCCGCTGGACTACGTGCCGTCGAACGGCTCTGGGGACGCCGTCACAGCGGCGGTGGCAGCCCAGCATCGGGACGTGGTCAGCCTGTGGGCGCCGACATTTACCCCGCAGGGGGAGGTCGGGCTCGGCCTCATGCTCACCCGCTCAGCCGGCGACTCGTCACCCAGCGTGCACGCCGCGGACCTGCTGGAGCTGGCGGCGGCGGTCACCGCGCTCGCCGCGTCGTAGCCGGTGAGGACGGTCCGCCGCGTCGCACCCAAACTCGCCGCGAATGGTCGCTTGCGGGGGCGAAGTGCAGCGTTCGTGTGTTGGCCGCTTGCGGCGTGACACGCAAACCTGCTCTTCGAGGCCGGTTTCCGGCCCACAAGCGCGACTTTGTGTGCGGCGCTCAGTCCGTGATCTTGCGTAGCCGCCAGATCTCCTGGCACGGCCACTGCCGCGCCCAGTCGGCAGTGACAAAGGGATAGTTGTCCGTCGTGTCCTCGGGCGCGTAGACCTCGATCAGGTCCTCGACCTGCAGCCCGTTGGCGCGGAACAGCCGGACCCAGTCGCCGTGGCCGAGGTGGAACTCCGTCGTGTGGTCGTCGGGCCACTCGAACCGGTGCATCCGGCGCTGGGGCCGCAGCAGCCGCTCGGTCGCCGCCTCGTCCTCGAGTTCCGGCACGCAGAGCATCAGCAGCGTGCTGTTGCCCAGGAACACGAGCTGGCCGCCGGGCCGCAGGAGCCGCGCCGCTTCCGGGATCCAGCAGTAGGGGTCGGCCCAGATCGCTGCTCCGTACTCGCTGATCACCAGGTCGAACGCAGCGTCCCTCAGCGGCACCTGCTCGCCCGCACCCTGCACGAGGGGGAACCGCGGGCCGAACTCGTTCTGGAACTGCCTCGCGATGCTGAGCTGTCCGGCGCTCGGGTCGAGCGCGACCGGAGTGGCGCCGCGACGCGCCAGCCACGCCGACACGTAGCCCGTCCCGCAGCCCAGCTCCAGCGTGCGAACGCCCTCCAGCTGCTCGGGAAGCGCGCCGATCACCGACTCGGCAACCCCGAAGATGCCCCACCTGGGAGCGGGAGAAGACCACCCTCGCCGGGCCACCCGCAGCTGGTCGTCGCGGCGTGCCTCCCACGCCGCGACGTTGCGCGGAAGGTAGGTCAGCGGGTCCCCGGCCATCGGCGAACCGTACGCACTCGAAGAGCGTCGACGGGTACCTGAGCCGGTCGCCCGGGGCTAGCGTGCCAACCATGCGCGTGGCCCAGGTGTGGCGGTTCCCGGTCAAGTCGCTGCAGGGCGAGCAGCTCGACGCCGCCGAGGTGGGATTCGACGGCATCGAGGGCGACAGGCGGTACGCCATCTTCGACGCGGCCACCGGCTTCGGCCTGACCGCCCGGCGGGCGCCCGAGCTGCTGTTCGCCTCGGCCCGGATGCTCTTCGACGGCAGCGCGGAGATCACGCTGCCGGACGGGTCCGTGGCCGCCGACGACGCTGCGCTGTCGGCGTGGCTGGGCCGCCCTGTCGTCCTGCGCTCCACCGCCGACGACGTGACCCGCCGCTATGAGAACCCGGCCGACTTCGAGCACGAGGAAGCGAGCCGGTGGGAGCCCTTCGACGGCTCGCACGGCGGTTTCCATGACGAGGCCGGCGCGCCCGTCTCCCTGGTGTCCACGGCAACGACCGGCAGCTGGGAGACCCGCCGCTTCCGGACCAACGTGGTGCTCGACGGCGCAGACGAGGAGTCGCTGCTCGGGCGCCGTGCCACGGTCGGCGGCGCGCACCTCGATGTGGGCATGCAGATCCTGCGCTGCGTGATGGTCACCCGGCCGCAGCCGGGTGGGGTCGAGCGCGACCTCGACGTACTGCGCACCATTCATCGGGAGCGGGGCGGCTGCTTGGCGGTGGGGGCGACCGTGGCGCGGCCTGGCCCGGTGGCCGTGGGGGATGCGGTGAGTGCGGGAGCCGGCGCTGACCGGCTGACGTATCGACTTGGCCGACACATGACGAGAGACAGGACGTGACGATGCCCAAGGCGTACGGCTTCCGAGAGTACGGCGGCCCGGAGACCCAGGAGTGGCTCGACCTGCCGGTCCCCACGCCAGGGCCGAGCGAGCTGCTGGTCGCGGTGCACACGGCGGGCGTGAACCCGGTCGACTGGAAGATTCGGGCCGGCTACCTGCAGAGCGCGCTGCGGCTGGAGCTCCCAGCGGTGTTCGGCAACGAGGTGTCGGGCGTCGTCGAGCACGTCGGGCGCGACGTCGACGGCTTTGCCGCAGGGGACCAGGTGCTGGGCGTCGTCGCTCCAGGCTCGGGCGGCTATGCCGAGTACGCGCTGGTTACGGCAAGTACCGCCGCAAAGAAGCCGCCACACCTGTCGTTCACCGACGCCGCCGCTCTACCGGTGGCGGGCGGCACGGCGTACGACGCGATGCACCAGCTAGCCCTGCCGGCCGGGGCGACCCTGCTGATCAACGGCGTCGGCGGCGGTGTCGGTGTGATCGCCGCCCAGCTCGCCCGCGATGCCGGCATCACGGTCATCGGCACGGGCAGCGAGGCCAAGCGGGCCCTGGCGGAGTCGCTCGACGCGACACTCGTGACCTACGGCGACGGGGTGGCCGAGCGGGTCCGGCAGATCCTGCCGGACGGCGTGGATGCGGTGCTCGACCTCGTCGGGGGCGACGCGCTGCGGGCCGTGGCCGGTCTGGCCCGCGAGGGTGGTCGGATCGTCAGCACTGGCGATCCGCAGACCGCCGCCGAGGTCGGTGGCAGCGGCGTGGAGCGCAATCGGTCCGGCGAGGTCCTGGCCGCGCTTGCTCATCTGGTAGCGGACCGCAAGATCGACCCACACGTCAGCGATGTCCGACCGCTCGACCACGCGGCCGAGGCGCTGCACGGCGTCGAGGGCGGGCACAGCCGGGGCAACGTCGTCCTGCAGGTGCGCTGAGGGCCGGGTCGACCGTCCCCGGCCGGCCCAACCAACGGCGTCAGGCGGCGAGCAGCTGGCCGAGTGAGCCGTCGGAGATCCGCGCCCGGGTCGATGCCCGCGCCTGCGCTTCGACGTCGCGCACGCGCCGCGGGTCCATCGCATTGACGCCCATCACGCGCAGGTCGTCGGCTGTCGGCTGAATGGTGACGACGGCGGTGCCGCGCCGGCGAACCGCGCGCGTCTCACGGGCGAGCGTCGCCCGGAACAGCAGCCGTGGCGCGAGGTCGACCCGCGGACTGAGGGCGGCCGCGCGGCACACGGACATCGGCGAGCTCACCACGACGAGGTCGAGGTCGAGACCGGCAAGCAGGTCGAGGTTGGTGGGGGAGTGGGCGCCGCCGTCGACGTAGGCCTCGCCGTCGATGACGACCGGGGCGAAGAACCCGGGGATGGCGCAGGACGCCGCAACCGCCTTGGGCAGCGGAGCGGGCGGCGCGTCGGGGTGGCCGAACACGACGCGGCGCCCGTCGCGGCGGCGGACCGCGCACACATACGTCGACCGGCGGGGCCAGGCCTCCCCGGCGACGCTGCGCACCATCGTGATGATTCCGCCCGGGTTCGCGCGGCCGGCCGGAATCAGGCGGGCGAGCCGTCCGCCGAACCGAGCCCGGCCCGGACGCATCGCTGCCAGGGCCATCGCTGCCGCTGGAGCCGAGACCAGCTCCTCGTCGATGTCCGGTGGCAGGGTGGCCCGGCCGGCCTGCCCCAGCGGGCCGAAGCGGCCGAGCAGGTCCTGGCCGCTGCGGTTGGCCCGCAGCAGCGCGGCAGCGATCGACCCGGCGGAGGTGCCGACGATGATCTGCGCAGTCCGCGCATCGAAGCCGCCCTCGTCAGCGAGCGCGCCGAGGACGCCCGCATGGTAGGCCTGGCCCGCCATGCCGCCGGCACCGAGGACGAGCCCGATTCGCGTCATGCGGACGAGCCCGGTCGGCAGCTGGCCCAGGCGCGGTCGACAACAGAGTTTGTGCGGCTCACCGCCCCACTGTGCCATTTGTCAACCGTTCACCTGGCGGCAGGTGCCGCCGGGTCAGCAGCGGCCGTCTGCCATGGTGGGCACGGGCACGGCCCGCGTGCCCCTTGGACCGGGAGGACTTGCGTGCGCACCTTCACCAGCGCTGACGAGCTGATGGCCGCCGAGGGGGAGACGCTCGGCACGAGCGAGTGGCTCACCATCGACCAGGAGCGGATCAACACCTTCGCCGAGGCGACGGGCGACCACCAGTGGATCCACGTCGACCCCGAGCGGGCGGCGTCCGGGCCCTTCGGCAGCACCATCGCGCACGGCTACCTCACCCTCTCGCTGCTGCCGGCGCTGTCCTGGCAGGTGTGGGAGGTCAAGGGCGTTCAGATGGGCGTCAACGTCGGCTCCAACCGGGTCCGCTTCCTCAACCCGGTCAAGGTCGGCTCCCGGGTACGCGCGACAGGCGTGCTGACCTCGGTCAAGGAGGCATCTGGTGGCATTCAGGTCGTGGTGACGCAGACCATCGAGATCGACGGCGCCGACAAGCCCGCGTGCATCGCCGAGACGGTCAGCCGCCTCTACTTCTGACGCCGGGCCTCGGCCTGCTCGAGCAGGGCGACCAGGTGCCGGCTGGCGACGAAGGCGGCAGCGGGTGAGGCCAGCAGCGGGTCGTTCTGGCCCGACTCCGGACCGACGAGGTGGCGAGCGGCGGCCAGCACGCCCCGCAGCGAGGCACGACGCTCGCCGCCGGAACGCAGCCGGGTCAGCAGGCCGGGGCGTGGACCGGCACCTTCGCGCTCGATGCGCGCGGCAAGCGCCGCCAGCTCCGGCACCTCGACGGCGAGCAGCTCCCACGCCGCTGCCGGAGGCGCGGTCAACAGGCGGCGCTCGGCCTCGTCCGCCTCGCGCTGCTCGTCGCTGAGCGGCTCGATCAGCCTGCCCTCGGCCGCCGCGCCCAGCACCAGTCGTATCCGGGTGCCGGGGAAGCCGGCGTACTTGCCGGCCAGCGCCGCGGCCCGGCGCAGGCTGGGCTCGTCGGTCGTGCGCTGCAGCCGCCACACCACGTCGTCGTCGGGAGTGCCGGCCAGCAGCAGCTCGCGGGCGAGTTCGGTGGCCGCGTTGGCCCGTGCCGGGTCAGGCGGGACGAGGTCGTCGTCGTCGTCGCTCACCGGCCTACTGTGCCCGGCTTGGGCCAGCTCAGGCCAGCGGTCCGCCGCGCTCAGCGCCCCGGTCACGTCCAGTAGAGCATGTCGGCCTGCGGCAGGTGCGCCTCGACCATCTGCTCGACGGCGGCCTTCAGCTCGTCCATCACCGGCTTGCGGTAGACGTACTTGCGCCCGCCGAACTTGTTGGTCTTGGCCGACCGGCTCGCCTCGTCCATCTCCAGCCGGGTCCGCGGGTACCAGCCCTGCAGGACCTCCTTGCTGCCCGGGGTGAACCGGTGGGTGATGCACTCCACGGTCAGGTCCAGGCCCGGCACGCCCGCGACGGCGCGCGCAGCCCGGACGAACAGGTCGTCGTAAGCCTCGAGCCAGCACTGCACCGGCATCACCGGAGCGACGGTCAGGCCGACCCTGTAGCCCGCCAGGGCCAGCTGGCGCAAAGCGCCGAGCCGTTCGTCGACCCGCGCGGTGCCGCCCTCGTACCGGGCAGCGACGGGCTCGGCGTTGACCGAGAAGCGCACGCGGGTGCGCCCGCCGTGCGGCAGGTCGAGCAGCGGGCCGACGGCGTCGTACTTGGTCGTCCACCGCAGCCCCACGTCGGCGTCCCAGGCGCCGAACGCGCGGATCGTCTGGGCGAGCGAGCCGCTCAGGTGCTCGATGCCCAGGGGGTCGGTGTAGCAGGAGGCCTCGAAGGTCGTCCCCTCGTGCTGGCGCTTGAGCGTCAGCTTGCCGAGGTAGCCCGGCAGCACGCCGAGAATCTCCGGCAGGTTGGCGTACACCCGGGTGACGGGCGGGCCCTGCAGCGAGCCGGCGAGGTAGCAGTACTGGCAGTGGGCCGGGCAGCCCTCGGCGAGGTCGACCCGCCAGTCGGCGCTCGGCGGGATGGGCTGCAGCTTGAGCTTGGTCGGCGGGGCTACGACGATGCCCAGCGTCGACTTCGCCAGCCGGTAGGTCTCGCGCGGGTCGGCGCCGCGCAGGCCGGTCAGCCGGTTGGTGGGCAGCTCGACCACGTCGGAACCGAGGGCAGCGGCACGCTCGGCGATGGCGCGCCCGTGCTCCCACTCGCGCGCGGCCGGGGTGATGAGCACCTGCCGCGGCACCCACCGCTTGGGGGCACGCGCCGCCTCCGCGGGGGAGGGCGCACCTGGCGCGCGGTCCTCGTCACGCGGCAGCCCTTCGGCGGTGAGGGGATGGGCGTCGCCGCCGCTGCTGATGTGCGGGGCCGCATCGGGCTCGACTGACGTCACACCTGGACGACTACCCGCTGTTCCCGGGACCGTGCCGTCGCGGCGGCACCAGTCAGCTCTGGTCGACCAGCCCCACCCGCAGCTCGCGCTTGAGCACCTTGCCGGCCGCGGAGACGGGAATCGCGTCGATCAGTTTCACCTCGCGCAGCTTCTTGTACGGCGTGACCTTCTCGTTGACGTGCGCCATGAGGTCCTCGACCGTGGCGCTGGCCCCGGCCCGCAGCACCACGAACGCGACCGGCATATCACCGGCTTCGAGGTCGGGCCGGCCGACGACGGCGGCATTCGCGACGTCGGGATGGGTGAACAGCAGCTCCTCGAGCTCGCGCGGGTAGACGTTGTAGCCCTTGTAGATCAGCATGTCCTTCTTGCGGTCGACGATGCGCAGGTAGCCGTCGTCGTCGAGCACGCCGATGTCGCCGGTGTGCAGCCACCCGTCCACCAGGGCGGCGGCGGTCTCCTCCGGACGGTTGTGGTAGCCGAGCATCGTCTGCGGGCCGCGCAGGCAGACCTCGCCCTCCTCGCCGGTCAGGCAGGAGGCGTCGGGGGAGTCGGCGTCGAAGGGCACGATGCGGACCTCGGTGTCGAACACGGGGATGCCGACCGACCCCGGCTTGCGCACCCCGGAGCGGTGGCTGGGGTTGGAGACGGCCCCCATCGTCGCCTCGGTGAGGCCGTATCCCTCGCCGACGACAGCCCCCGGCAGCCGCAGCTTTAAGCCCTCGATGACCTCGACCGGCAGTGCCGCGGCGCCCGAGGCGATGGCCCGCACCGAGGACAGGTCGCGGGTCGCGAAGTCCGGGTGACGCAACAGCGCGACGAAGATCGGCGGGGCGCCTCCCATCGAGGTGGCCCGGTAGCGCTCGACGTCGGCGAGGTACTCGCCCGGGTCGAAGCGGTCGTGCAGCACCAGTGTGGCGCCGGTGAGCGCCGGGATGTTGAGGTAGCCCACCGTCCCCATCGCATGGAACCAGGGGGTGAGGTTGACGAGCAGTGCCTCACCCAGCCGGGTTGGCCACTCCTCCGCGCTGCCGATCTGGTCGAGGATGACGTCGCCGCTCTCGTCCACCGCGGGCACGGCGCCGTTGCCCCAGCAGGCGAACTGCAGCGCGTTGGTCACCACGTTGCGGTGCGGCAGCCGCACCCCTTTCGACCAGCCCGTGGTGCCGCCGGTGTAGGCGAGATGCGCGAGGCCAGCGGTGTCGACGACGGTCTCCGGCGGCGTGGCGGGCTGGCCGGCGAGGACCTGGTCGAAGCCGAGGACCTGCTTGGCGCAGGCGGCAAGCTGCTCCTGCACCGCCGGGTCGAGCGGGCCGACGACGACGACGGTGCTGAGCGGCACCTTGCAGGCGGCGAGCGCGGGTGCGACCGGGCCGAACGTGATGACGGTCCGCGCGCCGCAGTCGGTGACCTGGAAACGCAGGTTGTCGGGAGGCAGCAGCGGATTCGCGGGGCTGAACGTGGCGCCGGTGAGCAGCAGCCCCCAGTAGGCCACGGGGTACTGGAGGCAGTTCGGCAGGTGCAGCACGACGACGTCGCCGGGCTGGACGCCGAGGCTGGCGAGCCCGTGCGCGAACCGGCACGCGTCGTGCCAGACCTCTGTCCAGGTGCGCTGCTGACCGCGGTGGATGAACGCGGGTCGGTCGCCCCAGCGCCGCGACGCCGCGGCCAGGATGGAGCCGACCGGGCGGTCGGGGTAGTCGAGCGAACGGGGGAGCATCGGCGGGTACCCCGGCGCGGCATTCTCGCTGTCTGGCACTTCTCTTGCTGACACTGCTCCTGACACCGCGCGGCTCCTCACCCGTGGTCTGCGCCGCACGAGTGGTGCTGGCGCGCGCATCAGTGTGCTCCCCGGGCTCAACCGGTGGGTAAAACCCCGCCGATGGTTGCCCTCGCGCTCGTCCCCCTCCCGCTGGTACCCCCGGTGCTGTCCATGAGCAGCCGTGCCGCTGCGCCCCCGACCCGCCCGGGTGCGGGCAGCGGCGGCCAGATGTCGGTGCTCGGCATCGTCGCGTTCGTGGTCATCGTCGCCGTGCTGATCTACGTGGGCATCAGGGCTCGTCGTCGCCGCTAGGGCTGCACCCCGCTACCCCGCCAGCACTGGTCGTTCGCGGCGGTGACGAACTGTGCCCTGGACCACGTGCCATCGGCACGGCATGCCCGCGAGGGGATCAGCCGCGCCTGGCGTTCGCAGCCCGGGAGTCACGGTCGTTGGCAACGGTGCGGCCGCGGGGCGCCCCCGAAGCCGACGGCGGGGGCACCATCGGGCCGATCTGGCCGTCGGGCGCCTCGTCCAGGTCGACGATGACGGGCGCGTGGTCGCTCGGGTCCTTGCCCTTGCGTGCCTGGCGGTCGATCCAGGCGGCGGCGACGCGCCCAGCGATGTCGTCGGTTGCCAGCAGCAGGTCGATGCGCATCCCGAGGTTCTTGTGGAACATCCCGGCGCGGTAGTCCCAGTAGGAGTAGACGACGTCGTCCGGCCAGCGGCGCCGCACGACGTCGACCAGGCCGAGGTCCTCGATCGCAGCCAGGGCGGTGCGCTCCGGCTCGCTGACGTGGGTGGAGCCGTCGAACGCGCTCGGGTCCCACACGTCGGCATCGGTGGGGGCGATGTTCATGTCACCGGCCACGACCAGGGGGTGCGGCTCGCCCGCCAGCTCGCCGTGCAGCGCGATGAGCCACTTGAGCTTCTCGGGGAAGGTCGGGTCGTCGAGGCTTCGCCCGTTGGGGACGTAGAGCGACCAGACCCGCAGGCCGCCGCAGGTGGCAGCGACCGCGCGTGCCTCACCGGCCATCGTCCCGCCGGCCTCGGGCAGGCCGACGCGGACGTCGTCGAGCCCCACCCGCGACAGGACCGCGACGCCGTTCCAGCGGCCCTGGCCGACGTGGACGTAGCGGTAGTCGCGGTGGTGCAGGTCGTCGGCGTACAGGGCGTCGAAGTCGACGTCGCTGAGCTTGGTCTCCTGCAGGCAGACGATGTCGGGCTGGGCCCGGTCGAGCCAGTCGACGAGCCGGAAGTGCCGGGCCTTGGCTGAGTTGACGTTCCATGTCGCGAGCCGCACGACGTCATCCTGCCCGCTGCCGGCGACAGGTTCGGCGCGGGCAGCAGTGGCAGCAGCCGCCGCGCTAGGATCGGGTCATGACCGGCCTGCTCCTTGCTCCGCCGCGCTGAGCAGCTGCAGCGCGGCGACCCCTCCTGCGTGAGGGGTTTTTTCATGTCCGGCAGGCCAACCCGACAAAGGCGGCGACCCAGCAGCGATGACCGACACCATCCCCGGCAACGAGGACGTCACCCGCGAGGGGTACGACGGCGCCGCTGCGCAGGAGCGCTGGCTGCCGGTGTGGGACGCGCTCGACAGCTACCGCGCGGGGGAGTCGGGGCCGCGCGCGGGCTGGCCGAAGAAGTACGTGCTCGACATGTTCCCCTACCCCTCGGGCGACCTGCACATGGGGCACGCCGAGGCGTTCGCGATCGGCGACGTCGTCGCCCGGTTCGAGATGCTGCGCGGCTACGACGTCCTGCATCCCCTCGGCTGGGACTCGTTCGGCCTCCCGGCGGAGAACGCCGCGATCGCGCGCGACGCGCATCCCGCCGAGTGGACCTACCGCAACATCGACACCCAGGCGGCATCGTTCCGCCGGTACGCGGTCAGCGTCGACTGGAGCCGGCGGCTGCACACCTCCGACCCGGAGTACTACCGCTGGACGCAGTGGCTGTTCCTGCGCTTTTGGGAGCAGGGGCTGGCCTACCAGAAGGCCTCGGCCGTCAACTGGTGCCCGCGCGACCAGACCGTGCTGGCCAACGAGCAGGTCGTCGCCGGGCGGTGCGAGCGCTGCGGCGCCGAGGTCACCAAGCGCGACCTGACGCAGTGGTACTTCCGCATCACGCAGTACGCCGACCGGCTGCTCGACGACATGGCCGCGCTCGAGGGGCACTGGCCCGAGCGGGTGCTGCTGATGCAGCGCAACTGGATCGGCCGCTCGCGCGGCGCGCACGTCGACTTCCGCATCGGGGAGCGGACGGTCACCGTGTTCACCACGCGGCCGGACACGCTCTACGGCGCCACCTTCTTCGTCGTCGCCGCCGATGCCCCGCTCGCCGTCGAGGTGTGCGCCCCGGAGCGGCGGGGTGAGCTCGACGCGTATCTGCAGCAGGTCCGCAAGCTGTCCGACATCGACCGGCAGGCCACCGACCGGCCCAAGACCGGCGTCGACCTCGGGGTGACGGCGACCAACCCGCTGACCGGCGAGGCGATGCCGGTCTACGCCGCGGACTACGTCCTCGCCGACTACGGGACGGGCGCGATCATGGCCGTGCCCGCGCACGACCAGCGTGACCTCGACTTCGCCCGGGCCTTCGACCTGCCGGTGCGGGTCGTCGTCGACACCGGTGGTGACGACCCGGCCGAGACGGGCGTGGCGACGGCCGGCGACGGCGTGCTCGTCAACTCGGGTGCGTTCGACGGGCTGCGCAAGGACGAGGCCATCGCCGCAGTGACGGCCGACCTGGAGCAGCGCGACCTCGGCCGTGACACCGTCACTTACCGGCTGCGCGACTGGCTGCTGTCACGGCAGCGCTACTGGGGCGCGCCGATCCCGGTGGTGCACTGCCCGGTCGACGGCATCGTGCCGGTGCCCGACGACCAGCTGCCCGTCGAGCTGCCCGACATGCGGGGCGAGGCGCTGGCTCCCAAGGGGCAGTCGCCGCTGGCCTCCAACCGGGTCTGGGTCGAGACGACCTGCCCCCGGTGCGGCGGGCCGGCCGAGCGCGACACCGACACGATGGACACGTTCGTCGACTCGTCCTGGTACTACCTGCGCTACTGCTCGCCGGGGTACGAGGACGGGCCGTTCGACCCCGCGAAGGTCCGCGAGTGGATGCCGGTGGCGCAGTACGTCGGCGGTGTCGAGCACGCCATCCTGCACCTGCTGTACAGCCGATTCTTCACCAAGGTGCTGCACGACCTGGGGATGGTGGAGTTCACCGAGCCGTTCAGCGCCCTGCTCAACCAGGGGTCGGTGATCAACCAGGGCAAGGCGATGTCGAAGTCGCTGGGCAACGGTGTCGACCTCGGCGCGGAGCTGGCCGCGCATGGCGTCGACGCGATCCGCCTGACCATGCTGTCGGCCGGGCCTCCCGAGGACGACATCGACTGGGCCGACATGTCGCCGGCCGGCTCGTCGCGCTACCTGTCCCAGGTGTGGCGGCTGTGCCGTGACGCTGCAGCCGAGCCTGCGTCCGAGGCCGGATCGGGACTGGACACGGAGCTGGCTCGTACCGTCGCGCACACTGTCGACGAGGTCACCCGGCTGATGGAGGGCTTCCGCTTCAACGTGGCGGTCGCCCGGCTCCGGGAGCTGACGCGGGCACTGCGCGGCGCTGCCGGGCAGGGGCGCCCGGTGCGTGCAGGCGCGCAGACGCTCGTCGTCCTGCTCGCCCCGCTGGTGCCATACCTCGCCGAGGACTGCTGGTTGCTGCTGGGCCACGACCCGGCCTCGGGCGACTCGGTGCACCTGGCGGCCTGGCCGGTCGCGGACCCGGCACTGCTGGTCGAGGAGTCGGTCACCTGCGTGGTGCAGGTTGCGGGCAAGGTGCGCGACAGGCTCGAGGTCTCCCCGTCGATCGCCGAGGACGAGCTGCGCACGCAGGCGCTGGCGTCGTCCCCCGTGCAGCGCGCGCTCGATGGCCGGGGCGTTCGTACGGTCATCGTGCGCGCGCCCAAGCTCGTCAACGTCGTTCCGGGCTAACCCCGGCGCCGGTGCGGTCTGCCGCTGCCAACTTGAGCAAGGTTCGCGAGGGTCGTGCCCGGCTCGTCCGGGCACGACCCTGCTGCCGCGGCCACGCGGCACCAGGAAAGGAGCACCCATGGGGTACCAGGTCACCGAGGTCCAGAAGGCGCTCGGCGGGTTCGACTACCCGGGCACGCCGGACGATCTCGCCAAGCACGCGGAGTCCAAGGGCGCCGACAAGGGCCTGGTCGACGCGCTGCGCGGCCTGAGCAAGGACACCTTCGACGGGCCGAACACGGTGATGAAGGAGTTGTCGGCCGACGACCAGCTCGGCGGCTCGACCTCGAGCTAGCACGACGCCGGGACGGGGCATCCCGTCTCGTCCCGGCTGTGTCGCCCGTCAGTCTGTGTGGGTGCTGCACGCCCGACGGAGACGCGCAAGGTCTTCGCGCAACCTGTGGGTAATGCGCTCCCGTCCCCAGTGGCGGTCTGCGGAGGTCGGAGCGCAGGCGCGTGCTCCTAGCGTCGCGCCGTGCCCTTCGCCCTGCCGACCCGTCATGACCCCGCGCCGTCCCACGACCGCCTGCTCCGCCTCACATCACCGCTTGCCCCGCACGTCGACGGCGACTCTCTGCGCGAGCACTCCGGCATCGATGTCGGGCAGTGGGTGCCGCTGACCGGAGCCGCCGAGTCCGACTCACCGCCGCCGCACGACGAGGGCCAGGGTGGCAGCCTGCTCGCGCGCTTGCGGAGCCGCGTCCCGGCGTCGCTGCGCGGCCGGCGGCTCGACCCCGGCGTGCGGGGGGTGTCCGGGCTTGCCGTCCTGGCGGCCGTCGCCGCCCTCGTCGCCGTCGTGCTGGCCTGGCGCTCGGCTCCTCGTCCCGCCTCGGTTGCCTTACCGCGTCCGGTCGTGGATGCGACGGGGGCGCCCGTTGCAGGCGCAGCTGCGGGCGGGGCGGCCGCCGGCGTGCGGCCGAGTGCGGCGGCTCAGGTCGTCGTGGAGGTCGCCGGGAAGGTGGCGCGGCCAGGTGTGGTTCGGTTGCCGGCCGGGTCGCGCGTCGGCGACGCTGTCCATGCGGCCGGTGGGCTGAGCCCGGGCAGCAGCACGATCGGGCTGTCGATGGCCCGGCGGCTCGTCGACGGGGAGCAGATCCTCGTCGGCGCGCCGGCCCCTACGGCGGCCGGAGCAGCGCCCGCATCGGCCACCCCGTCGAGCTCGTCGGGCGGCGCGGCCGCCGCCTCAGCGGATGCACCGCTCGACCTCAACGCCGCCACCGCCGCGCAGCTCGATGCGTTGCCGGGGGTCGGGCCCGTGCTCGCCCAGCGGATCGTCGCCTGGCGCGAGCAGCACGGCGGCTTCACCTCACCCGACCAGCTGCGGCAGGTCTCGGGCCTCGGCGGCAAGAAGGGCGAGGCGCTCATGCCGCTCGTACGGGTGTGAGCGCACCTTCCACCAGCTCCGCATCTGCGAGTACCGCGTCCGCAGAGGCGGCACAGCGGCTCGACCTGCGACTGCTGCCCATTGTCCTCGGCGCGTGGTGCGGGGCGCTCGCCGGTAGGTCCTCGCTGCACCTGCTGCCGGCAGCGCTGCTCGCGCTGGTCGGGGCGGCCCTGACGCTAAGGGTCCGGCTCGCCGGAACCGCGCGGCGGGGGCTGCAGCTCGCCGCGGCCACCGCCTGCATCGGGGTGGCCGGCGGCTTGCTCTCGGCGGGGGTCCGGGCGGCCTCGCGTCAGGATGGTCCGCTGCACCAGCTCGCCGGCCAACGGACGACGGTGAGCGTCATCGTCACCCTGACCGGCGACCCCCTGCGCAGGACCGGCCGCGTGGTCGGGTCGGCCCGACGGGACGACACCGCCGTGACGACAGCCCGGCTCACCCGGGTCACGCCGCCCGCCCGCCGGCCGCTTGCCGTGCGCCAGCCGGTGCTGCTGCTGACCCCGGCGCAGGGGTGGGTCGGCCTGCTGCCCAGCCAGCAGGTCGAGCTGGAGGCCAGGGTGCTGGCTGCCCGGTCGAGCGACACCGTGGCCGCCGTCCTGGTCGCCCGCGGGCCACCGCAGCACGTGTCAGCCCCAAGCGCCCTGCAGCGGCTGGCTGCCCGGCTGCGGGGCGGACTGCGCGCATCGGCGCAGGTCATGCCCAGTGACGAGGCCGCGCTGCTCCCCGGCCTCGTCGACGGTGACGACTCGGCGATGAGCCCGGAGCTCACCGACGCTTTTCGCGCCAGCGGGCTGACTCATCTGAGACGGTCCAACCGACACGGAAAGTGTCCAAGGGAGATGAGAGGGACAGCACTATGAGCGACGCCATCATGACGCAGCCTGACGGGTCCGACGTGTTCGAGCGGTTCGCCCGCGGCGAGCATGTCCCGCTCCCAGGTGACCCGGAGCCGACGCCGTGCCCCGACTGGTGCGACGAGGAGACCCACCTGCCCGGGCGGCGCGGCGTCGACCACGTCGGGGCCAGCGCGAAGGTGCTGAGCACGTTCGGCAGGCCCGATGATCCAAGGGCGGCGCAGACGTACGCCTACGTCGAGGACGGCCGAGGGATCGTCTACGCCGGGGACCAGGACCTGACACCCGCCCAGGCGAGGGAGTACGCCGCCGCGGTCGTGCGTGCCGCGGAGCTGGCCGAGCGGATCGGCGCAGGCGCATGAGCATCCAGACGGTGACGACAGCGCCCTGCCCGGACTGGTGTGTCGAACCGCCGAGCCCGCTTGAGGACGAGCACTACCACGTCGGGGGGAAGACTGACCTCAGCGCTGATCTCGGCTGTTGGGTGTGGCAGTCACCCGATGGCAGCGTCGGGGTCTACGTCGCCGACGGGGACCACACGCCCCAGCAGGCACGCCTGCTCGCCGCCGGTCTGCTGAGGGCTGCCGACCTGGCCCAGCGGATCAGGTCGGCGTAGCCGTGACGGCGAGGGGCGCAGGTCGACCGAGCGCGACCCAACTGCCGTCCGGAAAGTGGCAGGCCCGTTACCGAGACGCCCAGACCTTAGGAGAGGAACCGACCCATGAAGGAAGCTAGCAAGCCGTTCCCCGCGCTGCTGACCGCGCACCTAGCGGCTTGCCAGGCGCAGGGCCTCGCGACCGCCACCATCACCCAGCGTCGCCGGGCGGTTGGCCGCTTCGCCCGCAGGGTCGGAGTGCAACCCGTCGACGCCACCGAGCCGCAGCTCGCCTCATGGTGGGCGTGCCTGACCGGCACCGACGCAGCGAAAGCCGTCGAGCTGTCCCACGTCCGCTCGTACTGCAGGTGGGCAGCAGCGGAGGGTCACAGGCAGGACGACCCGTCGAGGGCACTCGATCCGGACCACCAGCGTGCTACGCCCCGGCCCCATGTCCACGTCGCCCGCGAGCTACAGGGCGACCCCCTGCCCCAGCACCTGGACGCGATGCGGCTACGGGGGCTGACCGAGGCGACGGTGCAGCAACGCCGACGGGCCATGCACCGGCTGCGAGCCGCACACGACGGCCGGGACCTGCTCGACCTCGACCCGGACGAGGTCGGCGCCTACTACGCAACAATGTTGCGACTGTCCCCTGGCACCCGAGCCACCGAGCTTGCGCATCTGCGCTCCTACTGCCGGTGGGCGATGCGGGAGGGGATCATCGGCAGCGATCCCACCATCAGACTCGACCGGCCCCGCCTCCCGCGGCGGCTCCCCAGACCGATGGCCGAGGACAAGCTCGCCCTTGCCGTAGCAGCCGCGTCACCGCGGATGCGGGCGCTGCTGCTGCTCGCTGGCTTCGCCGGGCTGCGGTGTAAGGAGCTGGCAGGCCTTGAACGTCAGCATGTCCTCGACGGGCTGGCAGAGCCGGCGCTGCTCGTCGCGGACGGCAAGGGCGGCCACCAGCGTCTGCTGCCGCTGCACCCGCTCATCGTGGAAGCGCTCAGGGCGCTGCCGATGGGTTCCAGTGGCCCGGTGTTTCCTAGGACCGACCCGGGTGGCCACGGGCGCCCCATGTCCGCGTGTCGCGTGTCCAACATCATCAATCTCTACCTGCGCGGGTTGGGCATCACCGACACCGCCCACACGCTGCGGCACCGCTTCGCCACGGCGGTCTACCGGCAGACCCTCGACCTGCGGCTCACGCAAACGCTGCTCGGGCACGCCTCACCGACAACGACAGCGATGTACGCCGCCCACGACGTCAGTCAGGCCGGGGCAGCCGTAGGAAGACTCGGACTGTCGTCGGACGCGGCATGAACGGGCATCGGACGAATCGAGGACTCCTGGCCGTGAAGGCCGCTCCGCATGCGGGTCTAGCCGCGACGGCGACGGACATCGAGGCTCTTGCCGCCTTGGACTGGGCAGGGAAGGTCACGCTACGGCCAACTGACGCATCTCTTGGGAGTCCACCTCTCTGGTCGGCTCCTACCAGACGCTGCTTCGTTCGTCAAGCACCGACACTCTGCATAGTGCATCGTCAGGAGCCTTAAGACAAGTACCTTCACTCGCATGCCGCAGAGTCTCCTAGCCTTCGCGACGCGCTTCTAGGTGCATGTCGGCACCTTGACACACCTCCCTGAGAGATGTCTGGCGAACCGCAGCGGGCTCGGAGCCAAGGACTCGCTACTAACGGCTCCTTGGCCAACCCGCAGGTTGTCGTACGGCTTGGCGATGGCGCCCTCAGCCTGTCCATCGCGGATGGCAAGCCCGACGCCGCGCTCGGCCCGACGGACCATCTCCTGCGGCCCGTGACCTGCGCCAACGCCCTCAGATCGACGCAGAGCGCCTAGAAACCGTCGCCGGTCACTCGGGTACTCCCGGTGCAGCCGGTGGGGCGCCTGGTCGGCCTCAGAACGACACGAACCGGCCGGGGCGGCGCGGCTTCTGCTGCGAACCCCACACGGCGAGCGTCACCGCCACCAGCGGGCTGATGTCGACCGCGGGAGTACGCCTGTCCCATACCCACGCGTCAGCCGCAGGCTTTCTACGAGCATGCCGCACCGCGACGTCGAGCTCGGGCTGCCCCGAATGCCGCAGACCGCTGTCGAGCACGAGGTCATGCAGGACGCCGCACGCTTGGGCGTAGTCCTGGCCCTTGGCCTGCAGCACAACCACGTCACGGTCGATCAGCTCAGAAATCAGCGACCCGGCAGGCGACGACGGCTGCACCACAACCCGCGCACGGCGGTTGCGCTCCACCAGGCGGGCGACGAGGTCGACCACCCATGACGTTCCTCGCCGGTAGTGCCCGACCTCGGCGTGCAGCCCCTCCGGGCCGGTGCCGGCAGCGGCCACAGCCGACCACGACCGGTCCTCAGCGACCTCGACGGCGTAGGTCACCGGCCCGGTGATCTCCGACGTTCCGCTGAAGCAGCTCTCCCACACACCGGTGGCGAACACACCCCCGTCGGTAGCGCCCTCATCCCACCAGCCCAAGCGCTCGCGGGCGAACTCAGCCGGTGGCATCGCCCGTCGCTCGGCACGGACGAAGTCGAAGGAGATCCGCCGTCCCAGGGCAGGATTCGCCCGAACCCAGCGCCGCTCGTCATCGAGCCGGCACCCAGGCCGAGTCACGGCATGATCACATACCGGGTGCTGACACTCGCCGCCCAGGTCGTCGCACCACTCCAAGTAGCACAGGCGTGGGTCGTCCCCGGGCCGACCACGGTCCCGAATGCCGCGCAGGTACGCGGACGGCACCTGACCTGCACTCGACCCATAAACGAGCTGGGGATCGGGACGAGCCGACATCGCAGGGAACAGAGCGCCGATGTGCGCCGCCTGAAGGGCGAACGCCTCATCGAGTACCACCTTGTCCCCGGACAGGCCACGGCCCCCGGTGGCGGTCCGGGCCTTGAAGATCACCCGCTGACCCGTCGTTGTCTCGATGCTCTTGTCCGCAGCGCCGTGATGCACAGCTTTGAGCCGGCGCCGCAACGGAGTGCTGCCTTCAATCAGTTCCGCGAGGTCCCGATGTGCTTCCTGGGCGGTGGAGAACTCGTGCGCGCTCCACACGATCAACCGTTGGTCGGTCACGAACAGCCAACCCAGCACGCACATCTCAAGCAACATCGTCTTCATGTTCTGGCGGCAGCAGATCACCGCCGCCTCGTACGCCGCAGCGGTGTTATCCGGCCGTAACCCGAAGATCGCATCGAGCGCCTCAGCCTGCTCCGGGTCCGGCACGAGGCCCGCCGCCGCCGCCACGCCCGCAACCACCGGCCCGAGCGTGCGCACGTAGGCCGGCACCGACGCGAACGCAGGCTCGACAGCCGTCACGCCCCCGCCGCTCCGTAGATGCGATCACGGCGCTCGCGCAGCTCGTCGATCGGGTCCGCTTGCACGACCACGCCCTCGGTAGCCGCTTGCATCGTCGCCCGCAGCTCCTTCACCAACGCGGCGAAGCCCATCACCGCCGTCGACTCGTCGATCCGGGTAGCGAGCGCCACCGCAGCCCGGCCCAGGTAGGTGTCAGCCCTTCCGGCAGCCTCCAACTCGGCCCGAACCGCCTCCACCGTCGTCCCAGCCGTCCCGAGACGGTCCGAAGACGCCGCGGGCACCTCCTGACGCGCCCGAAACGCCGCCTTGCGGCACCGCGGAGAGCAGAAACGAGCCGTGGGGGACGTCGAGTCGAAGCTCACCGAGCACTGCTCGCAGGTCTTTGTCACGCCGTCACCGCCGTTCCTGTGATCTTCAGTGAATGGACGAGCGCGACTGCGGGGTCACATTGCGTGACACTTTCGGGGTAGCTCCCCACCCCTCGCGGTGCCAGCGGGAGGCTCGGGTCACGCGGCGCTGTCAGCGAGGGTGTCGAGTTGGGCGGACGGGATGCCGTGCAGCTCGGGCGGGGCGGGCACGACGTAGGTCCAGCTGGGATCTGGTGAGTTGAGCTTGATGAGGGTTCGCAGGGCGTCGGCGGCTGCCGGTCGGGTGTCGGCGAAGTCGTTGACGACCGTTGACCAGTCGTCGTCGAGCCCGCTGATGCCGCCCTGTGCCGTTGCCTGGTCGAAGGCGTGGGCGGCTACGGCACGGGCTAGGACTTCGTCTCCGCTGGTCTCGGCGCGGGCCAGCAGGGCGACGGCCTCACGGCCGCTGGACAGGGCGGCGACACGGTCCTGCGCATCCCTCATGCTGACGGCGACGGTGGCCGCATCACCGGGCACGCCGGCCACACCGAACGCCCGCTGCGACATGGTGCGGCGCTGCACGGTCGTGTCGTCGGTGGCCTGCTGCTGCAGGTCGCGCATGGAAGCCTTGGCGTCGGTGTGGTTGCGTGCGAGCATGCCGACCTTCGCAGCGTTCGTCAGTTCGGTTCTGCTGCGAATCTGCTCGGCACGGTTGCTGTGCGCCTGCTGAATCGCAGCGGCGCGCTCACGGTTGCTGTTGGTTGCCATGTTGATCTCCTTCGGAATGTGTCGAGGTCTAACCGAAATGGCCGGCCCGCTCGCGGAACTCGGCTTGCTGCAACACCAGATCGAGGTCGACATCGTTGTGGATGTGCATCTCGTCGTTGTGGATCAACGCACCCGACCTCGAACCCATGCTGTCCCGGTGGGAAAGCACCTGCGCCTGCTGGCCGAAGATGACCCGCTCCGGTCCCTGCTCACCGACCCACACCGGACGGCCGATCGGCGGCATCCCACCAGCGGCGTACCAGCCCGCGGACTGCTCGTTCGCCCACGCACCATTCGGGTCGCCCCAACGGCTCGAGATGTAATCCATCATCCAGCGGAGCTGCGTTGTGCCGTTGGTCTGCCAGTCCGCACCCGCCGAGGCCATCTTGTCGCCGGGCAACGCCTGCGGGAGGCCGTAGGCCGAGTTCGGCCCGATGTAGCCGTGGCCGCCGCCGTTGTGGATGGTCACGTCCCAATCGGACTCCTTGCTGACGACCCGGTTGAAGGCGTCCCACTGGTTGCCCCAGCCGCGACCGTTGAGCATCATCTGCGCGATCGACTGCAACCCCGAACCGCCAGCGTTCGGCAGGGTCGGGGTCGGCAGGTGGTCTACCAACAGCCGGCGGACCGCGCCAGGCGTCTCCCAGACGCTCTCTTCGCGGACCACGCTCGACGGGTTCGGGTCGTCGATCATCCGACCGCCACCCTCGTAAATCCCCACGTGGCCCGGGCCGGGAATTCCACCCTCGCCGTAGTTCGTGAACACGAGGTCACCGGGCAGGGCGTCGGCGTAGTTGATCGCCTGACCCATACCGACTAGCTGATAGGTCAATGGACGGCCCGGCAAACGATGCCCGAGGTCGCTCATCACCCGGTCAACCAGACCCGAGCAGTCCGTACCGCCGGGCCCGTACGGGTCGCCGCCGAGGATGTACTGCTGCCCGAGATACCTGCGGGCGTCGTTGACGATATCGGTACCGTTGCCGACCTGCAGCAAACCTGCAGCAGACGACGCTGCCTGCTGAGCGGCGTACTCGGCGTCTTTACGAGCGAACAACGCCAGGAACCCGTCGCCCATCTTGTGGACACCTTCGGCCGCCAGCCGACCCATGCCGAGCTTGCCGAGCGCGCCGTCCGCCGCCGACTCGAGCCCGTGAATGACCGGCGTGGCGAGCGCGGTCAGAGCACCCGCCACAAGCTGCTTCAGATCACCGAGGATGTTCGACGGGTGAGCAACGTCGTGGGCGAGCTTGCCGATCCAGCTATTGTCCGGCGCCGAACCGGCCGCTTGGAGCGCTGTCTGCTGCTGGGTGAATTGCTGCGCTGCCGCCGCACCTGTCGATGCACCTGCCGGCAGGGTCAGGTTGGACAGCCCGGCAAAACCCGCACCGCCGCCGCCGAGGCCGAACAGGTTGACCCCGCCGCCGACCGCGTAGCCACCGTCGCCGCCCATGACCCGCACCGGCTTGTTGCCAAGGACCGCTGAACGCATCGCTGCGACGCTGTGATGCCCACCCGCGGCGGTGACTTCCTCGGGGGTCCAGATGTGCTCACCCGACCGGACGGAGGCCAGCTGGTTGTCGGTCGCTGAGTAGCCCGGTAGGCCACCACCTTTATCGAAGCCGGGCAGGTTGGTCAGCTTGGCGTTGTCGCCGACGATGCCTGCCACACTGTTCCACAACGGGACGATGCCGCCGTTGTAGACGACACGGATAACCCAGTTGATCGGCTCCGAGAAGTAGCCCTTGATCTTGTCCCAACCAGTCCGGATGCCATCGGCCATGCTGTTCACAGCGCCAGTCACGTCATGCCACAGGTTCGTGAAGAACCCTGCGACCTCATGCCAAAGGCTGGATGCAAAGCCGGAGATCTGGTGCCAGCCGTGCTCGAAAGAGCTGGACACGTCGTGCCACAGACTAGTAACCAGACCAGAGATCTGGTGCCACCCGCGCTCGAAAGCGCCGGAGAGTTCGTGCCACAACTGGGTCATGAAGCCGGAGATCTGGTGCCAGCCACGGGTGAACGACTCACTGACGTCGTGCCACAGGCTATTCACAAAGCCAGAGATCTGGTGCCACCCGCGCTCAAAGGTGCCGGACACATTGTGCCATCCGCCACCAGTCGTGTCCGTGATCTGCTTCCAGCCGTGGCTGAACGAGTCAGAGTTCTGTTTATTACCGTGGTCGGACGCACCAGTGACCTGCTTCCAGCCACGCTCGGTCGCGTCCGTGATCTGCTTCCAGCCATGGCCGGTCTGATCGGAGATCTGTTTCCAGCCGGCATCAAAGATGTCGGGAAGTTCGTGCCACTTCTTCTTTACTGCATGCACTAGTGCGTCAACGAGTGCATAACCAATCAGCAACATGATCGCCGGGATAGCCAGGATAATGATGACGGAAGCGGCAACGATCAGGCCGATTATCGCGCCTGCGATGATCGCTACGTTCTTCGCGTCTTTGAAGAAGACCACGATGGCGTTGAGGATCTTAGAGCCGATCTTGCCCCAGTCCTGCCTGGCGGCCCACTTAGCCAGAACGTCGGGCAGCCCCGTGATGAACTTGTACAGGTCGTCTAGTGCGGACAGAGCGCCATCGACGATCGAGTCGATAAGGCTCTTGCCGCCCTTCTTGCCCGACTGCCCGATCGCGCCACCGCTGCCCTTGCCACCGCTGTCGAACAAGTGATCAAAGAAGTTGATGAAGAAGGTTACGAGGTCTACCCCAGCGCTGACAGCGCCGCCGACAATCGAGTCGATCAAGCTCCTGCCAGCCTTCTTGCCCGGTCCTTCAGGTCCAGTGCCGAAGAGGTGGGCAAAGAAGTTGTCGAAGAAGTGGACGACATCGGCAATGGTTGACTTGATGCCGTCCAGCAGCCAACCGGGCAACTTCTTGCCCGCGTTGAGGACGCTGTCGCTAGCGTGCTGCAAACCGTTGGTGACCGCAATCATTAGCTTGCCGCCTGGGTCGAGCAGCGCCAGCTCGGCCTTCGCTGAGTCCCAGATCCAGCCGGGGATCTTCTTGCCGAAGTCGGCCAAGACATGCCAGCCGGCAGACAGCCCCGAGGTGATGAGGTCGAGCAGCTTCTTGCCAAGGTCTCCGGCCGCAGAGATTCCCGACATGATCCAGCCGGGGATCTTGCTGCCGAAGTCGGCAAGTTGGTGGGCGCCGGTAGACAACCCTGACGTGATGCGGTCAAGCAGCTTCTTACCGAAATCCCCGACGACGGAGACTCCCGACATGATCCAGCCGGGGATCTTGCTGCCGAAGTCGGCAAGCACCCCGCCCGCCTGGCCGAGAGCCTTGCCGATGTCACCAGGAAGCCGAGAGAAGAAGCCGAGGATGTCATCCTGCGCCTTCTTACCTCCGGTCAGCGCAGACCAGATGGTGCCGAAGACATCGACGACGTTCCGGCCGAAGCCTTGAATGCCGTGCCAGGCACTGTCGAGTCCGTCCGTAATCTGCTTCCAGCCGCGCTGGAAGGTGTCGGCGGCAGAACTGAAAGCCTCGCCCCATTGCTTCCAGCCACGGTCCCATGCATCGTGAAACGGCTTAAAGTGGTCGTAGGCAAGCTTGATCGCAACGACTACGCCGGCGATAACGAGGCCGACCGGGCCGAGGGCGCCGAGGGCTGTCACACCCATCTTGACTAGCGACGCCGTCCATGCCACGGTCGCAGCGACCAGCACGACGCCGATGCCAATCGCTAGAGCCTTGACGGCCCCGGGATGGTCAGCGATGGCACCCATTACCGCCGTCAGCGGGGGCAAGAGAGTGTTGCCCAGCTCGATGGCGAGCTTGGTGACCTCGCCGTGCGCCTCGGACAGGCGCTGGTTCAGGTTTTTCTGCTGAGTCGCCCAGCCGTTGACATCTTTACCCGCGTTCTTACCGGATTCCGCGATGCGCTTGATGCTCTCGTTGGTGCCGTCGGCGTTGCCCATCGTGGTGTTCAGCGCGACACTCAGACCGTTGGCGCCGCCGGTCAGCGTCTTCATCATGTCGTTGTAGGTCTTGGACTGGTTCGTCCCGTTCCGAAGCGTCTGCTGGAAACCGTGGGCGTTCTTGTCCGTCGTCAGGTACTGCAATGCCAACGCGCCCATCGGACCGTCGGTCAGCCCCTTCATCGCTTTTGTCGTGTCTTTCAGCGACGCCGTTCCGTTGTTGTACTCGTCGGCCAGCTTCTTAGCCTCCGGGGACAGCTTCTGGTACATCGTCGCCGCGTCGGCTGCTGCCAGCTTTGACTGGTTGAACGTGTTTAACATGACCAGCCCAGCCGGACCCATGTGCTGCAACACAACCGTCGACAGGTACTGCAACGTGCCGGCAAGGCCGCGCCCACCAGGACCGTCCCCGACGCGAGTAGTCACGTCGTTCACGCTGATGCCGAGCTGCGCCATCATCTTCTGCGCGACCTGGTTTGGACCAATCAGGTTGCGCATCGCGTTCTGCAACTGGTCAGCAGCGTCCTGCGCGGAGATGCCGTGCTGGGTCATTTCTGCCAACGTGCCAGAGATGTCAGCGAAACTGATCTTGGCGTTAGCGGCCATCGGGACAACTCGGCCGAGAGCCTTGTCGAACTCCTCGAACGTTGCCTTCGCCTCGCCAGCACCGGTCTTCAGCTCATTGGTAACCGCCACAGCCGCCGACACCGGCAGGTGGTAGTCGTGCATCACCGCGCTGGTGGCACCGACGACCGTCGCGAGGTTCGCACCTTCCTCGGCTGCGGCCTGCGCGCCCGCTTTGAGGATTTGAAGCATGTCCGCGTCGCGGTAGCCGGCCTTCTCGAGGATGTACGCCCCGTCGGCCAAGTTCTTCCACGACGCACCCGTGCTGGCTGCAAGGTCGAGGATGCCGGACCGGACGTGACCGATCGCCTTCGTCGACTCACCAGCGGCAGTGACAAGGATGCTCGTCTTCTGCTGGAAGTCGGCAGCCATCTTCACCGACTCGCCGATGATGGCCGTAGTCGCCAACGCAGCGGCCAGCCCGACGTTCATCATCGACTTCTTGCGAGCGACCGACGCTTCTTCGGTCTTTTTCGCTAGGTCAGCCTGACCCTTGGCAATGGCCGCGTCAGCCTCGGCCGTCTTCGCCGCTGCCAGCTTCGACGCCTGCGCCATGCTCGCCATCGACGCCGAGATCTCAGCCGACATCGCCTTCGCCGACACCGCAGCTTCACGCTCAGACGTGGTGACGCCGAGCATCGCCGTCTTGATCTCAGCGGCTGTCGTCTTAGACGACAGCGCCATCTTCGCGTCGGCCTCGGCCATCGCCTTGGACAGCGCCTGCGCCTCAGCACCGACCGTGCGGAACGCAGGGCTAGCGCCGTCTTTTGCAATGATGTCAAAGATCATCGCCATGGATGGCAAGTCAGATCACCTTCTCGGCCAACCGCTCATCGGTGGCGAAAGAACCCGGCGTCGCCCTAAGACCTGGTCTCAGAACCTTGCCGCGTGTCGCTGCAGCTGGTTGAAGCGGCTGTAGCTGATCGTCTCGGGTCATGTCGACGCGGGTTTCTTCCCCGCCGCGGCGACTGGTCGATGACCGGCTC
>JAABUZ0100001975.1_pt1 | contig 36026 bp, 17 predicted proteins | sample 5562091 | NCBI WGS metagenome assembly JAABUZ01 (sample SAMN12813069, study PRJNA571459) | rock metagenome | isolation source: Antarctica rocks | place: Antarctica: Victoria Land, Linnaeus Terrace sud | collected 2015-12-21 | reverse complement strand
ATTATATAGTAATGCATTTAGATAATGCATTTGTATGTTATTTGTGCGTTATTATTTTTAAACTATTTTTAGTAATTTAAATAATGCGAATTTTTTTAAAAATAGAAAATCTTGGCATTTTAACGTCATTTTCGATTGCTTGGCGAGTCGATTGAGTCAAGTTAAGAAATCGTTGATTCAAGATCGATTTCGAGTTAAGTTAAGAGATTGATATCGAGTATTTAGATTAAACTAGAATGTTAATATTAAAACTTGACCCAACGATTAATCTATATACAATAGTCTTTTTAAACTTAGATAAATTGCAACAAAGACTAAAATATTAAAATTATTAAATAAAATAATATATAATAAAACTCTATAATCTTTCGAGCTAAATTAGAATTAAAAGAATTATTTTAATGCGTATTTTATTGTTACGAGATTTGTGTCTAATGCTCTTGTTAAATGGCAAGAGAGCGTTTAACGTCTATCGATAACGTTTGCTCTTAAATAATCAAGTATAACTTGATTGTTAACTTAGTTCTTAGAGAATTTATCTTTACAATTATTATAGATGTTTGTCTTGTTTACTTGCGTGTCTTTTTATCTTGCTTAATTGTTCTATCTAGTTGCTTTGTCTATCTAGTTGTTATTCTTTGCCTAGCAAATAATAGCTTCAACGTACAATTCGAGTCAATCGTTCATTTAATTTAAACGAACGACATTGATCGCTCATTTTTCTATTTAGTCTCGCATTTACTACTAGACACTAGATTATTATATTAGAGTTAATATTCGTTTGCGTTTCGCAATCACTAAGCATTGAATCATTGCACTAGAGTTAACATTTGTCTATCTTTAATAATTATTAGGCATGAAATCATTGCATTAGAGTTAACATTCGTCTATTTTTCGCAATAACTAAACATTGAGTCATTGTATCAAAATTAGCAAATTTATTTTTCACAAATGTTTATTTAATCGTATTAAGATGTCTTTTTTAATTAAATTAATTAATCTCGTTCTTTTTGCTCTTACTTATCAAATTTTGTAGTTTTGTACTATTGAACATTAGTATATTTCTTGCATTAGTAAGTTAATTAAATTAAAAATCAAGAAGTTCTTTAAACTTTTATCTCGTTTGTTTTTATTTAAATTAACAAGTAAAACTTGTCGTTTTACTTAATTTGTTTAATTTAGTTAAAAAAAACGAATTTGATCAATTAAATAAGCAATCGACAAGATTTTGCTTAAACGAACAATTAATAAATTCGAAAAAACGCAATAAACAACTTTACTTAACACAATTAACAACGAAGTTTCGACGAAGAAATTATTATTTGTTATAGCTTACAACTAGTCTTTAACAAAGATATTATTAATTATTGTTCTTAATTATTAGATTTTAGAGACATCATATTTTGTTATAATTGACGTCGTTATTTTAAAAACATCATTGTCTTCTACATTAAACAACATCATTTTAAAAACATTATTAAAGTTGTTAGCAAAACAATTATTTAAACATTAAAACAAGCAATTTGAGCAAAAGAATTTCAACGTTTATTTTAATAATATTCTAAATTTAGAATTTTTTAGTTTAATCGTTGTTTTAAAGCATTTTAACGAAGTTTTTATTGCTTAACAAAATAAATTTGCGTTTTTAAACATCTCGAGTTTCGTTTTTTTACTTGCATTTTCTACGTTATTTACGTTCTTAATTAAATAATCAATGATTAACTCTTTTAACAAACTAAGAAACGATAAAATTAACGAATTAAACGACGATAAATTGGGCAAAGACACATTAGCGAACGTTAACAATCTACATCGTCAAAAGCGAGCTTTCTCTTTTAAAAAAAATAGCATAAATCGTTGTTGTTAACTTGAAATTAATTGAGCGAATTTCGAAATAAACAATAAATTTAAAATGATAAATTTACGCTATAACAATTTCTTGCAAAGTAATTAATAACAATTTGATTAATTTAACTTTGTTGCGCAATTGTACAATTTATAGTTTTTTAATCTATTTAACGTTAAACAATATGCTTAGTACAATTAATAACAAGATGCTAAACTTAATGTCTCGCAATTAAATGTCTAATCTATTTACTTTTCGCTAACTTAATTAAGCATAACTACGTTTAATAATATAGATTCGCAATAATAGCAAAGACTTGTTTAATAATTTTTTAACGCTTAAATTAATTTAGCGATCTTAAAATAAACTTTAATTTCGCAACTTAATTTCGTAACTTTTAAGAAAATCTTATTTTTTACAATTTTTAATTTAAACTAGTTGCGAACTATGTTACGTAAAAAAATCAACGCTTTTTTGTAAAATAAACATAGCATTTATCTCGAAATAAATAAATTAATTTTTGTCGTATCTCTAAATACTTTAATAAATTTTTATAAAAAAATATAAATATATTTTTTAATTAATTTAAGACGCTTAATTTAAATTTCTTTTATTTAGACGCTTCAAACAACTATAAGTTAAACAATATTATTTTTGCTTATAAAAAAACGATATATAGAGAAATCTTTATTTTTATCGAACGTATAAATGATTACGTATACGTTGTTAACGAAATCGTTATTTAAAACAATTTCTCTTTTTGTTTTTGTAACTTTGTTATGACATAATATCTCAAAAAAATAAACAACTTTAAACGTTAAACGTTTTAAAGTTAATTTTTTTTTAATTTTATTAATAAATTGCAAAATTGTTTTAAGATAAAAATTAACAAAACGCTTAACAAGTTAACGTTAGAAATCTTTATTATTAAAGATATTAAAAACGAACAAAAAATTATAAAATATTTGCAAAACATTATTCTTTATGCGCAATTAATAAGCATTGAAGAAATCTAAAAATAATTAATTTAAACATAAAATTAGTTTAAGATAAAACTACGTTCTATTGTTAGCATACTTATCGCTCACACATTATCTTAGAATTTTATTAAAAAACTTAACATTAAATGCGAAATATAAAAAACAATGCTTATTTATCGCTTTAACTAGCAAAATTCGAATCGATTAAATAAACAATTAAAAGAACAAATTGTTTATTAGCTTGCATCATATATATTTCGCTTAATTTATTTTTTTGGTTGCTTTTTTATAAACAATTTAATTACGCATATTCTTTTTAACAATAATTCGCAGATTATAAATAATTTAAATAGTTTATGCAAAATTTGCAAAATTTTAACGAACATTTTTATCAATTAATGCAATAGACGTTAATATAGTTTTAAACATTAAAGTCTCTCGCAAAACTCGCAATTACAACGACGATAAATTCTTTCACAAATAATTAAAACAAAAACTCTTATTATTAAAATTAAAAAACGAAAAACAAATAAAACAACGCATAACAAAATTAAAATAGTTATTAAAATAAATATTGCGAAGATTATCGCAATAATTATTAAAACAATTATAAACAAATAGCAATTTATTAAGTTTTTGTCGTAATAATATACTATGCGAATTCTACAAAATATATAAAATTTATTTATTACTTTATGTTTTTCAAAAATTTCACAAATTATTACAACGATTTTTGTGCAAATATAACAATATATTATGTCGTTAATAATTAATTAAAAAAGACATATTATATTAAGAAAAAAGCATTAGTAGTTATTTATATAATTGACTCGTTATAAAAAGCAATTTGTTAAACGAATGCAATGTATATTAAGTTAACGTTAATGTTTTTTTCTTAATTCTTTAAGTGCAAAAGTTGTGTTTTAATTTTTTTATTAAAAAACAAGCTTTTTTAGTACATTAAAAACAAACATAACAAGATGTATTATTAAAAATTCATTAAGATATTTTATGTTAATCTTGTTTTTATTAAGATAAATTTTACGAACTTAAAGTTAATTAAGTTAGACGCTTTATTATTGCGTTAAAATGAATTAACTTTTAAACGTTAACATTATATAATATATTAAATAACATTTTTATAAAAAGACATTTTGTGTGCTATTTGCGTCGACAACGAATACATTATGTTATTAATTAATAATAAGTTTTTTAGTAATTTAAAACTAAAGCATTTTATAAGACAATTTAGCGTTGTTGTATTTGTGCGCAACATTAAAAACAACAAACATTTAATTAACAATTATTTTTAATTCTTAATGTATCTTTAAAATAAAATAAACGACAAAATAATTATTGTTCACTTTTATTAAAAAGTTTACGTCGTAAAAAATCTAAAAGCAAAGCTATTACTTAAGATAAATATCATTAATTTCAAAAGTATAATCGTTGACGCAAATAGACGAAAACTAATTATTAAAAGTTATTGAAATTTAGTAACAAAATTAAAGATAAAGTTAAAAAACGACATTTAAGTGAAACAAATTATTAAGATCGAAAGAAGTTTTATAATTATTGTTTATTTTGTTTTCGAAGCTTTAATAATAGTATAAGACGAAATCTTATCTAATAAAGATTATTTCTTTAAATTGATTTTGTTTAACGCTTACTTTTATGTCGCAAATAAAGAAATACTTTTCGTATATATTTGTAACGATCGTTTTGTGTTTTTTCGCATTTTGCAACACGCAACGTTAAGATGTTTGCTAAAGTTTAAAAAGCAAAATTGTTTTTAAATTAACTTTAACGAAGAAAGTTAAACAACTAAAGAAGATATTAAGATTAATATATTTAATAATAATTATTAAACGAATCTAATTAATGACGTTTATATTTACGACAATTTAATTAAAATTATTGCGCTTTAGCGTTTTGTTATACGATTATATATTTTGTGAAAAAATATTAACAAAACGATTAATTTTGTTAAGAAAAATTAAATGTTAATTTTATTAAATAGCGACTAAAATTCTACATTAACTTCGAAAATAAAATACAAAATTTATTTTTTAAAAAAATGCGATCGCAAAATAATTAATGAAGAATTTAACAAATTGCATGTTTAAAGCAAAATAATGTAATTAATTAAATTTTCGTCGTTTAATTTTTCTGTCTTTGTAATTTAATAAATCTTATTAAATGAAACTTGAAAGCATTAAGTAATAACTAATATTTACGAACTAAATAAAAATAAATATTCGATATTTGTTTAAACAAATATTATAGTTTAAATTCGTAATTGTGAGCACATAAATTTAATAAATAAATTAACTTTTTTTTGCAATTCTTAATTGCGTTTAAAGACAAACATAAGTTTTTCTTCATTATTTATTAAAACAAGAAACAACTTAATGTTGTTATTATAAAATTCAAAAATTCGTTCGTTTACGTTTAACGAATAATAAACAAAGAACTTCGTTAATTTAGAAACTTTTATTGTATTTATATTAATAATATTGTTGTTTTCTTCTAATTGTTTAACACACATTTAACTTATTTTATTTAGTTGTTTGACAAATTAGTCTTATTAAACGTTACGCTTAATTTTAAAAAAATCTATTTTAATTATTTTAGCATTATTTTGTTAAAGTAAAAAATGAAGATTTTTGACTTGTTTATTATTAAAAAACGTACTGTCGTTATTAAGACAATTAAATTTTTTAAAAATTTAAAGACTCTTAAGATTTATTTTGATCTCGTTAATTATTAAAGAGATAAAATCTTTTAATACGCCTAGCGAATTAACGTTTTACAACAAAAAAAAACTTGTCTTTTAAAAAGCTTCTTTATTGTTAACAAACAAAAGCGAAAAACGTATTTAAAAAACACATATATTAAACATTTGTTTACTTTTTTTTAATTCTTTTATTAATTATAGCGATTCTTAATAGCTTTAAACTTCTTAATTCATTTTAATAATAATTGTCAATTATATATAGACTTAGACGTTTTTAAAAAATGCGAATTTAATATTAAAATATATTATGTTAAAGACGATTTAATTAGCGACAACTTTAAATAAGACAATATTTAATATATTTTGTTTTTGTTTAAAACTTTAAACTTCGTTAAAATAAATTATTAATTAACTAAAATAAAAGTAACTTGTTTCGTATAAACAATATAAAAGATCAAACATTTAGTAAAAACGATTAAAAAATTTATTATAATTTATATTAATTACTTGATTACAACAAGCATTGTTAAACAAATTACGTTGTCTTTTTTATTAATTAACAAACTTAATCTTCGTTTCGTACGTATTTCGCAATATTTTTCACAATTTTTATTAAACGTACGTCGTTGTATAAAAAGATTACATACAATTTCGAATGCATTGTTTAAATTTCTCGCATTTGAAAATAAATATAACAAAAATAAATTATTAATCTTAAGTAAAATAAATAACTTTATAACGAACGTAAAGATTATAACTAAATTAATGCGATAAACTTTTAAAAAGAAATTAAATTTAATTGATCAAAATACAATTAATAAGACGATCTTATTTCACTTATATTTTATTTAAATAAATAAAATCTTTAAAAAAAATTCTTAAAATATACGTTAAATTCATTAAATAAATAAAAATTTTAACGACAATTTAAAAGTTATTTATGTTTTTTAACATTTAATTTTTCAAAAAAGACGATTTATTTTACTTTATAAATTATGTAAATCGCAAAAAATTATCTTTATTTAAGAAGTTTAAGACAAAAATCTTTTATTAGACGTACAACATAAATAGTTATATTAACTTTACTCGCATTTACGAAACAATAATTATTAATTTTTATTTTCGTAAACTTGTCTCTTAATTGCATTAATACATTGCTTATTGTTAAAAATGCAATTTTTATTAAATTAAACAACATCAATTGTATAAAATTTTTAATTTAATTTTTAATTTTTTTGTGTCTTTTTATATTGTGTGCATTAATTTCGTTTTAAACTTGTTATTATATTAGAACTTCAATGTTGTTTTAACGACAATTTGTAAATTTTTTAAAAAAATAATTGTTTTAAACGATAAAACGACTTACATTATAACGAAGTAAATAAGTGTTCTTTTTAACAATCTTGTTAACTAAAAAGTCTTAAGAGCGTTTGTACACAATAAAGATCGCAAATTTATATTGAAACTCTAAACAATTATGTTTTAAAAACTAGAAATTTAGTTTTTAATCTTAACAATATATTATTTACAAATAGACGAACAAAGTAAATAAATAAACTAGATAATTAAAATAGCTTTGCGATATATAGCAACTAGCAATTCTAATCTAAATTAGATGTTTTTTTTGTTCGCATTTCGCATTCGTTTTAATAATTTGCTTAATATCTTTATTAAATTGTTATTAAATAAAATAATTATAAATTTCAAGACGCATAATTTTTTATTTTTTCTTAAATTTAACAATTTTTATACAAATTAATTACAAAAGAAGATCATTAATGTTTTTAAAATAAAAGCAACAATTGCGTAAATTAATATAATAATTAAAACAATATACGACAAACATTATAAATTTATTAAACTTTTAATAAATAATATAATGTATTTTCGTCTTTACAAGAGTTATTTCTTGTTATTCGTTAAATCGTTTAAATTGTTAATTTAACGTATTAAGTTTTTTAAGATTTTTAAACAAAAAAGCAATTTAACGTACAAATTAAATTTTTCAACAAATTAAAAAATTTATCTAATTATATTTATTAGTTATTTTAAATTAGCGTTAAACGATAAAGATATATATAATCGTTTAAAGTTAAATTATTTAAAGATTGTCGTTAAGTTAAATATTAAATAACATTTTTATAAAATTAAGACTTTTATCAAACATCGCATTCGTTAATATAAGCGAAATCGTTTTATCTTAAAGTATTTTATTTAATAAAAAAATTACGATGTTAAATAAAATCGATAATATAACAAAAATTTGCTAAATAATTTTGCGAATTTTGTTAATAATTACAAAACAAAGTACGAAATGTTTATTTTCTTCATTATAAAACGTTTTAAAGCAATTATTACAATATTTGAAGTAATTGTCTTAACATTTTTAGTAAATATCATTGTTCTTATATTATTGTTAAAGAAATGCGATTAATCGTCTAAGACAACAAAAAATGCGCTCATATCTAAAAAAAAATAGATTGTTCAAAATTAAAGCTACTATAAATAGCAAAAAAGATAACGATGTTAAAACATTATTTTAATGTTATTGTTATTAACGTTGAAAAATTAATAACGATAAACTATTTGCTTAAACGTAACGTTAAACAATTATAATTTATTAGTTATTTATAGCAAACACTTTATAAGTTTTAGTTATAAAATGCGATTTATTAAAACATTAATATAATTAATATTAATATTAACAACATTATTAAAGCTTATTATCTTTAATTTTGTTACCACGTATTTTTGCTCACTATTATTAACTACTATTTTTATTTTATTAATAATAACATTTTTATTATTGTTATTGTATTGCAAAATCGTTTACTTATTGTTATTATTTAACAAGCAATTAACATAACTTTTAATAAAAAAAATAAAAACTCTTATTTTAATTAAAATGTCGCAAAAGCTCGCGAACGCAAAGTTGCGAATTAGATAATCAAAAACAATCTTGCGAAAACGCTAAATTAACAAGATAATAATAATTAGATTACATTAAATAACAATAAACTAAATTAAATAAATATTAAATTTAAAGATAATTTTCTTTAAAAGCATATTATAATAAACGTCGAACAACTTATTCGCAAGATGTTTATATTTAATAATTATTTTATTATATTTATGCTTCGTAAAGACAATGACGTATTTCTTATTTATTTAGTTTTTAGTTTCGAAATCTTTAACGCAAAAATAATTGAAAACGATGTCGCTCTATTTTAATTTAAAGAAAAGATAAAAATTAACAATTATTTTATTTATTTAACAAGTTATACGTATCTTATTAATTACGATATAAGTTGTGTCGTTCGCGTCAACATTATAACACAAGATTGCTTCGCTTTATAATTCGCAACTTTTAATAAAAACAACAATATTCGCATGTTACGTAAATTTTTAAAATTAATCTTTGTGTCTATAAACATTGTTAATGTTTTTAAAAAAAATACATTTTGCAAAATAATATTAATATTTAAATTATCTAAATTATCGATTCGTAAAAAAAATATAAAATGATCAAAATAAACGATTTTATATATAGCATTATGTTTTACAACACATTAATACGTTTTAATAAATCGTTGTTCTTAAAGAAAGATTAAATTTTTGCAAATTATAAAATTTACAAGTTTGCTTTAAATCTCGTTATGTTTAACGATTAATTTTCGAGTTTATACTATAAGAAAAATTTTAAAACGATCGACATTAATAAAAAGATTGTGTTAATTAAAGTTTGTTAAGCAATTAAACGTTAAAACGTAGCTTTAATTAAATCGCGAAAAACGCGAAAAATAAACGTTAATCAAGTTTTATTTGAAACAATGACGTCGTCTCGCAAACATCTAGCTTTAACGATAAAAATAAACAAATCAACTTTAAAAATCTTAATCGACAAAAATGTCTTTTTTAATTTTGTTTTATTTTTTGTTTCGTAAGATTTAAAGTTGCTAAAACGATATACGAAGAAGCTCGAAACAATTAAGACGAACTTAATTGTGCGTTAAATATTATTTTTAAAAAATAAATCAATTTGCAAAAAAATAGTTTCTAGATTTACGAATGTCTTAGTTACTAATTGTTAAACAACTTAATTTGCGATAATTGTTAAACAAATGTTAAACAAAATAACAAATAATTTAAACGAGACAACAATACGCTTTTAAATTATATAGAATAGCTACAACGTTATTCTTAATGTTGATCTCATTATTGTGATTAATATCTATGCTTTTTTTAAAAACATTGTCGAATTCGCTATTAAATTAACTTAAATTGTCAAAATTATCGAATTGTTTAAAGATAGTTTTTAGAACAACTTTGTAAAAATTAAACTAAACAAAACGTACTTAAATGCGAGAAAAAATGTTTATCACTAATGCGACGAAAAGTTCTATGATAAACTAGACATCAAAAAAAATTAATTTAAGATCATTTAGTAACATGACGCGCAAACGAACAAGAACGACGAATTTATTACGATTGATTAAGTTATTAGAATCTAGACAAAATAATAATTGAGTTTAGAAATTAGATGACGTTTAAGTTTGCAACATAACAAGAGCGTCAATGCTTTTTCTTTTAAGAAGAACATGTGTTACGAGATTTATGTCTAATGCTTTTGCCAAATAGCAAAAGAGCGTTTGACGTCTATTAATAACGTTTGCTCTTAAATAATCAAGTATAACTTGATTGTTAACTTAGTTCTTAGAGAATTATCTTTACAATTATTATAGATGTTTGCCTTGTTCACTTGCGTGCCTTTTTATCTTGCTTAGTTGCCTTGCCTAGTTGCTTTGTCTATTTAGCTATCATTCTTTATCTAGCATTTACAAAGATTATAATTTACTATCTTGCAATTTTATAACAAAACAATATTATTAATTAAAATTAGACTTTTAAGATATTTAGTAATTTAATAAAAAGCAATTTTGCAATAAATTTGCAATTTATTGTTTTTTCTTTAATAATAAAGAAGTATAATAAAGAGAAAAGAGTTAAAGAATTTAACAAGTCTATAACTAAGAAAAATAATTGTTTTTGTTAATTCGAAGAAAGTATAACAATATATCTTAAAGTTTCTTATATAATATATAAGTTTTTTCGAAATATTATAAACTAGAAGTTTGCGCAATAATTAATAAATTACAAAATTACAAAAAATGCTATTAATAATTTTTTTTTAAAATACAAATTTTAAGTACGTATGCAAGCAATACAATTATTATAATATTAAAGAATAATTAGCGTAATCGATAGATTAAGTTTCAATTTAAACAAGTTAACTCGCTCAATTTTAATTTTGAGATCGAGCAAAAATTCTAGCTTAATCGACTAAGTCAAACGTATAGAACGCGTCAAACGCTTAATTTGTTTTACTCGATTACGTAACGTTACGTAATGCGCTAATTTAATTAAATTATTGCAAGAGTTTACGTTAACTATATGCGATTAGCGTAGATTCTACGCTAATTAAATCGAATTAGCGCGTAGATAAAATAAGATAAGATAAGCAAATACTAACGCAACAAAGTTAGCTTAAATTCTTGACATTAACTTGACAAAATTTAATTTTAAAATCGAGTTTATGTTTTAACTCTAACTTAATTCTACAAAACTCGAGAGAGTAAATCGAATTAAGAAAAAAATATTCGATTTAACTTAACAATTACACTAAGAATAATATACGCAAATATATTGTATATTATATAAGATTTAAAATAACAATTAAATAAGCAAGAACTTTATTGTTAAAAGTACAATAAATAGTTTTGTTATTATTAAGTATATTATATACTATCGAAATGTAAAAGATATAATATGCTTTCTACTAAAATATAAATTCTTTTAAGAAAATCTAATATACGCGTCTATTTAAATTAGAACGACAAACAATATATATATTTATACAAAAATATATACAAGAAATTAATAATAAAATATGCAAAATCAAGTATTAATAAAATCAATTATTGTTTTAATTTTTATATCTATAAACAAGATATAAACAATACATTATTATAACAATTAAAACTTGTACAATTAAATAAAGTTAAATTCGATTAAAAATAATATTAGTAAAGCTAACTTTAATTGTAAAGATTAAGAAAAAATATTAATTATATTTACAAGCAAAAGTATATTATTAAATTATAAAAATAGTTTTTAAATTAAATACTTAAAAACAAAATTTGTTTTAAGCAAAGAAATACTTTGTTAAAATTTATAAATCTTTAATATATTAAAAACAAAGCAAGAAAAATTATATTAATTTAGATTAATTATAAAAAAATATAATTTAATGCGTCTCTTATTAATGCAATAGAAGCAATTAACAAAGAAATTATATATAGATGCAAAATAAAAAGTTAAACAAAAAATATCGAAACAACAAATTAACAATAAATAATAAGAAATATATAAGAAATATACAACTTATTATCTTTATGTTCGATTATAAAAAATTAAAGTATAATAAATAATTACAAAAATATATAGAAATGTTTGTTAAATTAAAGTGCTAAATTAACAAAAAATTATTTACAAAATATATAAAATATATAAAGTAATAAATTATTCAAAAAATATAAGTAAGAATTTTAAATATTTGTAATTTTAAGGTTTCTATAATATATTATATATTATTTGCAATTTATATTTTATATTAACAAATTAAGAATATACAAAGTATTATATTAATAATTTTATTAACTAGAATTAATACAATACAATATATAATTCTTAATTTATGTTACAACTCTATTTAGAATTAAATTAATATAAGAAGTTTCTAGAATTTTGTAATACAAAATATAAGTATATACAAGTTTAATATATTTAATAATTTTAATAACTAAATATATTAAACAAATATTTAAAAAACTTAATAAACTTAAATTTCAAATATATTAAACATTCTAAATATAAAGAAATTTTATTAATATATGTAGATTTCGAATACAGTTTTTTTATAAATTGTGTTTAACTTATTTTAAGTCTTTACTTATTATTATTTTAATTTATTAAATTATTTATAAAAATTTATTAAATATAAGATTGTTTATAGTTGCAACTCTTGTTATTAAATAATTGCTTATATTATTTAAAGATATTTATAAATCTTTTTAATAACATAACTTATTTTAATATTTTTTGCGAAAGTATTAGCGTAATACTTTGAAAATTTTAAAATATTTATATTAGATTAACGCGTCTTTATCTTAAATATTAGTTTAACAATATTACGTCAATTCTTTGTTAATAAAGACGACAAAATAAAAATTAATAAGCTTGATATCTATTATAAAGATCGAATCGATCTAAAGAATTAACTTATATAAGTAAATATTTATTTTAACTTTTATCTTATTTTAGCAAAGAAAAAAACAATTTTTGTATTAATATTTTTTAAAGAAAGAGTTTAATATTAATTTAAATTAAAATAGTGCAATATTTACAGATTTCGATAATTTTAAAAAAAAGCTTCGAAAAATCTTTGAAATATTTAATAAAAAACAAATTGCAAAAAAAGTAATTTAATATTTAATTTAACAAATCTTTACAACAAATTACGCAATAAAATTTTCAAAATATATTAATTTTATTAAATAAAAAAATATTATATTTATAATAATGTTTCGATAAGATTTTAAAAACAATCTTAAGAACAAAATTATGCGTAATAGCAAATTTATTAACGACATATTTAATTTTATCAAAGTAATTATCAATTTTAACAACAAATTATATAAAAGAACTATAAAAAAGCAATACAATTAATATTATAAATAAGCAAAAATCTTTTTTAAATTAATAATTAAATATTATTAGAAAGAATTTTGTTTTAATTAAAAATACAATAATCTAGACTATTGTAAGCTTGCATTTATAAAATTAAATTTTATTTAATAATATAAAAAAAAGAATTTTAGAAGAAAGCAAGATAATAAATCTTAAAAAACGTGCTATTTATATAGCAAATCGAATTACTTTTTAAGAGATTATTAATTACAAAACTTAAAAAATTGTCGACAAATTAATATTATATTAAAAGAAATATTTAATGATTAAAACAATATTAAAGAGCAAATTAATACAAAGACAAATATTTTTAAAATTAAATCGAATAACAATTACTATTTAATAAAGAATCTAAATTAATTATAAAAAGTTCTAAATAAAATATTATTACACAAAATACTTGCATTTACGCAAGAAATTAATTAGATACTTTAGAAAACTATTGAATTTTATAATTTAATTATCGACTTAAACAAAAAGCCAGAAAACAATATTATTACAAAAAAAAATATACTTAATATTATAATAGAACAACTAGACTTTACAATATATGCAAATCTTAATTAAATAGTTTGTTACAACAACTTATATTAAATTTATCTAAAAAGAAGTAAGAAATTAATTGATTTTTTAAAAAGTTAAAGTTAACAATTTAACAACAAAAAGAAGCTTAGCGCAAATAGATATTTAAAATAGAAATTACAATATAAAAATAAAATAAACTTTAATCTTTTTAATAAAAAGTATATTAGAGAAATATAATATATTAGTTTAACAATAGCAATTAAACTTAACAATATATATACAATGTTTTATTATATTAATTAAGATTAACAATTGTTAATTTATAACAATAATTAATTTTAGTACAATAAATAATTTTATAACTAAAACTTTTGTAAAGAGAAAAGAGTATTCTACTTAAAAGAAGCTTAATACTTACAATTTAATAATTGTAAATAAAAACTTATTACTTGCAAGAAATAAAAAAATAAACAAAAAAACAAAATTATTATCGATAGCTATTTAGCAATATTACGAGAAACTAGTCTTTAATATAGTAAAAATAGTTATTTATAATATTGTTTTAAAAATATTTTAATTAAAGTAATACAATCTATAAGTAAATTAAAATATATAAGTACTTAGATTTGCGCAATATAATTATGCAATTTATATTTAATTTACGCATTAATAATGTTCGATAATAAATAAAAGATTAATTCGAAATTTAATTATAAGTAGCAAGTTTGCATCTTCGCAAAAAAACAATTTAATAAAGTTTAATTTAATAAATATTAATAAAAATTAATCAAGTTATAAAGTCAAAATAAATAAAGAAAATTACAATTTTTTTAAAAGTTTTAGACTATTTAGTATAGCAAGAAAATTGCTAAAATATATATTACAAATATACAATAGTTAAAAGTATCTATTTTAAGAAAAAAAAACAATTAAGATTTTATCTAAATATTAATTGTAAAATTATAGTTAATATCTATCTTTTAATGTTCTAGCGTCTAGATTTAATAGATGTTAAAGTCGTTTTATGTTGCTAGAACATTAAGAACTAAGAAGATAGAAATCAAGCGATCACAACGACGAAACAAGAATCTAAGAGTTCAAGATCTACTATTTAGGATTATGCTTCATCTATAACTTAACTTCTTCGAAGAATTTTAATGTAGACAATTAACATAAATATTAATATAACATTCTTCGATAATGTTCTTCTTGCTCTTTATTTCGTTCTACTAATAAAGTAGAACTATATTTTTGTTATATATCTTAAATACTATTATTGATTCTTATATTGTTAAACTCTTATAGTTTAGAGTCTCTTTTATTCTTTACTCTTGATCGCAATGTTATGCTCGTCCTTTATAATAGTAGCTAAGAATTATGCTCGTTAACAAAGCTACGCGCGTACGTCAAAACGCTAACAAGTAGTTGTCAAGTTACTATTAGAATCTTTGTTAAAAGTTAATAACAAAAGATTAAACAAAATTGAAGCACGCTAATAATACAAAGCAAAGCAAGAAATTACTCTTAAAGAAATAAAACAAATTAGTTGTTTATTGTATTCTTAATTGAAGTAAAGTTCTAAATCTAATTGATTTGCGATCAAATTTTGTCAAGAAATTAAATAAAACTTTAAAAGCTTTTTCTTAAACGCATAAGTCAAGAATTTGAAAATATTTTTGCAATAAATGTTAGATTACTATTCGAGAATAAAAGTTAACGAAAATATTAATAATTATTAACAAATATTAAATATATATATCTTTTATTAAATCGATTATTTGTTAAATAATAGTATTAGAAGAGATGTAATTAACGTAAGTAACAATATTTTAACTTAAGATATAAAGCAAGTTTAAGTTAATCTTTAGTTGTTAACAATATAAGAAAACGCTCGTAAACAAATACAAGCTTCGTAGACTTTCGAAGAGAAAAACAATTATAAACGTTAATAATTTACATTATATATTTTTTTACTATTAAATTTATAAAAATTCGATCTTTTTAAATAAATAATAATAAAATTAAGTTCTTATAAGTTTGTTTATAATTGCATACTTTAATTGCAAATTAATTTTAATATTTAACATAAAACTAAGTTTAAAAACAATAAATACGCAATTAAGTTTAATAAATGCGTTAAGATTTATAACGACTTTAATGCTAGCAACAATAATTAAAAGACTAACGATTTAAACAAAAATATTGCGATAAACAATAATTAGAATAAAGAGCAAACAACTTTTGTTAATTTGTATTCGAACGTTAATAGCGATAACAATAACAATAATAACATAAATTATAATAGCAAAAACAATAATAATATTAACAATAATTTTAATGCGAATTTTGAGAAAACTAGATCTTTGCTTTAAAGATATATTATTTTTATTATTGTTCTTAATTTAATTTTAGAAAAGTTTAATATTTTTTTCGTTAAAATTACGTTTATTTATATTAAGAGAAAAAATAATTGCTTTCGAAAGTAAATAATACAATTATTTATATTTAATATATTATAATAATCTTTTATTTACTAGAAAAACATTTGTTATTAAAAGAGAGAAAAATTTGTTTTTTTATAATATTTTATAACAACGTTTTTGTAATTAAGTTAACAAAAGATGTCAATTATATATTTCGAGTTAAACTATTATTTGTTAAGAAGTCTTTTACGCTAAAAATTAAAATTAATATTTTAAATTAATAGATTTTTCGTAAGTCTAAGCGCGTCGCAAATAAGTATTATATATCGAAGACAAAATCTTTGCGTTCTAGTATATAATTTTGTTACTTAAAATAACTTAACTTAAAATTAAGTCTAAAGAATTTCTTTATTTAGTATGTTATTTGATATAACTTAGTTAATGTTGTTAATAATAAGTTATTTTCTTCTTATTTATCTTTTTCTTTTATTTTTATATGTAGTTATTAATGTTAATGTTAAATAATTAACACAAATAAGATGTTTTCTTTTGTAAAAAATTAAATCTTCGATTATTAATTAAACGTCGTTCGTTACTATCTTAATTAAAAGATTCGATTTAATATATTAATTATTTTCTTAGATTATTCTTTTAACAAAGTTGTACAAAAGTTAATTAAACTAATAATATTAATTGTTAACTTTAACGTTTTAATTAAATTATTTAATAAACTTTCGAAGAAATTTATTAATAGCAAATAAGTAATTTATCTTAATAATAAGAGCAAAAGATTTATTGTTAAAATTAGAGTTAAGTATAAATTTGTAAAACATATTTTATAAGAAAATCTATAAATAAAGAAGAAGAAAGATGTTAATGTTGTTTTGTATTATAAAAAAACAAATTATTAAAGTAAAATAATTAACAAAGTTTGAAAGCGACATTTTAGAAACATTAATATAAATACGTTCGAAACTTAGTTTGTTAATATTATTATTTTAACGTTTATTAAAGACGACAAATTAACAAAATCTCTTAAATATAAAATCTTGAAACAAGATGTTATAATTCTATTAATTTGCGAATTTGTAATTAATTTAATAGATTGTAAGAAAAATATATTTAAAGTATTAAAATTATTAAAGTTAAAATAGCATTATATTATTAATAAGAAAGTTAACATTAAAATAAATTAAAATCTACTTTTAAATTAAAGAAATTAATAAATTTTCTAGAAGATTTTGTAAAGAATTTTGAAAAAAATATAACAAATTATTTTCTCTTAATTTGCAAATCAACTTAATGTTTGTTTTATCTTAATAAAAAACGCAAATTCTATAAGAATTAAACATTTAAATACTATAAATTTAATAAAATAATAAAATATATTTAGAAGACGCATCTATAAAAATATACATTTAATAATAAGATTAATTGCGAACATTTAACGTATAAGATAAACAATTTAACTTTATTAAATGTAATAACTTTTAAGAATTATATTGTCAAGATATATTAAATTAATCTTTGTGTCTAGTTTCTTAATGTATTTCTTTTATTATAAAATCTTATTAAGTCTTTTAGTTAAAAATCGTTTAAATAAAATCTTCGCAATAGTTGTTCTATTATCGAAAAGAAAAGAAAGAAGCTTGATAGAAAATTACTTTTATCTTCTAAAATTCTTTCTTTCTATTCTACTTGTTGTTGACGTTAATTTTATGTCAAGTTAGTTATTTTAACTTTGTACAAGAGTTTTGCGTCTAACGTTAAACAATAGAATTGCTTTTTATAAATAAAATAAATAAATAATTCAAAGTTATAATATTAATTAAAACGATTAAAATAATAAAAATAACTATAATAATTATAATAAGTTTAAAGATCAAAGTGTGTAACTTAAAAGATTTAAAACTATATATATTAAGTTTATAAAGTTTATAAAGTTTAAAAATTTAAGTAATTAACTTAGGAAATTGTTAAGATTAAATTTTGACTCAAATAACTCAAATAATACAAAGAGATTAAATTAATTTAAAACTTCTAAAATTATTTTATAAATTTGATACATTTATGCATGGGCCGGAACATTTTACATCTTAGAAATGGGATACCTTAGGTCCTTTATTTGGTAAATATTTTTATAGACTGTATGAGTGTGGGGATTGGAAGTAGAAATCGGGGGCTTTGGAAGAAAGAAATTGATGATATGGTTTAGAGCATTTGAATAAGACAGCTGTAGTATCTACTAGGATATGAAAAAACCTACCGCTTGTTTTGGTATTGTGGGGGTGAAGTTCAATCGGCACAGCTGGCTCATAGCCTCTCCACCACGAAGAAGAGACGCCTCTGCTCGTCCCCAGTAAAGAATTTCTCCTCGTCCCCTTTCTGTCCCTCGTCCTTTGTTTCCTCATACTCGGCCCAGATATCCAGCTTGACCCCGAGATCCTGGCCAATCTCCTCCCACATTGTGCGAAAGGTCTCACGGCTCTGTCTGTAGATGGACTTGTGCTCTCCCTCGGCCACAAACGGTGGTTTCAACACATGTTCCCCGGGCTTGGTCGTCGCGGTTTGAGCACCAACGATCATGCTACCGGGGGCCTCGGAAAGCAATCCCAGGATACGCTGGCAGGAACGGACCTGGTCCTTGCGGTCGAAGACGTGCAAGAACATTATGATGTTGATGATGTCCCAAGTGCCTCTGGTTTTGGCGAGTGGAGCGTCTGCGGCTTCGTCGAAGAGATCGGCGCTGATGAAGCGGCCCTGGAAAGTGGATTCGTCGCGGAAAAGCGCGTGGCCGACACGCTCGTAGTCCGGGAAGATGTCGGACCCGTATATGTTGTCGAGAGGAACGCCATCGTAGACCAGTTTGCGGAGATCTTGGCCCACACATGTACCGAGATCCAAGAAGGTAGTGGTGGGTTGGGGTGATTGGAGACGAGCGAGGATTTTAGGATAGCTTGGGTGAAGGGAGAGGCCGAAACTGGCGAACCAGAATTCCCCAATGCAAGGCCAGGGAAAGACTTCCCAGGCGGAATCACGCTGAATAGCACCGAGATTAATCAGTAAGTCTTGGATATCAATACGGGAGTTATGGGGGGGGGCCTTACTATCTCGAAAATATGTGGCTCGATCTCAGAGGGTGCAAGTCCACTGTACTCCTCGAAAAGCTTTCGACCAGAAGGAGTGAGACGAAATCCGATGGATGACTTGAACCATGGCCAAGTCTTCGAACGAGCAACGTGGGCTCCAGGGGCAGATGGTGGAGTAGTAGACATCGTTGCAAGTTTTGGCTGCAGAGCTCCTTCGACGGTGATGATACAAGCAGAAGATGTTAGCTGTCGTATTGGAGTATAAAGTGAAGTCACAGATTACGGTGCGGGCTGCGCTGTATCAAGTGATTCGATCCAGGGGGCTGAAACTCTCATGGGCCAAATGGGGCAACTGTCGTAAGCTTCATGTAAGTCACTAGATGTAGAAGGACACCATGGTTTTAAAACCCAAAGTCTTACATAGGAAAAAGTCGAAAACGGGGGCCGGCATGTGCATTGCATGAGTGAGTAAAGAAGGCGAACAGAGGCAGGGTTAACATGTCCAGACAGTTGCATCGCAGCCTCGCGTTTTTGATCGGCACTGTCAATCATTCCCCCCTCTCCAAGTCAAGTTTGCAAGGTATGTTAACCATCATTGTTTTCACACGGCGTGACATCTCGTTGAAAAAAGCCCGGTAAAACATGCCTACCTACGAATTCATATGTTGAAAGCATGAGGTGACCGCTGGTCCGTCGCTATTTTAGTAGTGGCTCTAGTAATTTTACTACTTGTAATGTAATGTATTCGTAATCGACTCCGCTTTTAGACAATGGACATTCTCTACTGACTGTGTATTTCTTTGCAGTGTGCCTGCCTACATGAGCACGTGTTGCTTGTGCAGCCGAGCCCAACACTGAATTTGACGTTGTCGATTACTTCGTGGTCAAAACGTAGGCCTCGTCATCCATCTTCCTACCGATATAATCGCCCATCTCAGTACCAAAGTGCTGGCGAACATCCTTCGCCGTAATAATTGGATCCCTAGATTCCTGGCTGGTCCTCCGTTGCCTCCGCCCGCCCGAGCTGAGACCAAAGTCGTCTGAAGCACCTTCCCGCGAGCTTCTTCCGCGAGCTCCGTAAAAGCGAAGTCTCGAAATTAGAAACGAACCACTGCGTTTCGATCGCAGGGCATATTCCTTGCCCTTTCGAAAAGCAATATCCAGGATACTGTTCAGCGCTGGGAGAGACGCTACGAATGCCGCAAAGGCTATATCCACGACGTCCCAGGCATAGACTTTATAAAGGTCCCCTGGACGGCATCGATATTAGTGGGGTGGGATCGCTTGACTGTGTGAGGCTGAGGACTTACATGTATAGTCTGTACTCGAACGTAGGATTACAACGTTCCTCATGACTGATGCGACACAGGAGATCCCTCCTACGCAGAAGACGATTCCAAGGCGCAATTTCTTGCTTAACGGAACCTGAAGTCGAGCGATGACGATAATGGGCATGCAGAGCAATGCAAAATCGGTAACGATATGAAGACTCCTAGTGGCAATACTGATTGCATTCTTGTTCAGACATTTGACCTGACTCGGGTGGGCCATAGCTCCAAGGGCTTTGAGCGAATACCCTGCGGCAACCGGCGAGCACTGAAACGCGTTGAGGAATACGCAGATTGGAAGGAGCGTTAAGAGGATAGCCAGGTATGTCCAATGAGCGTACTTCCAGCTTCGTGAAGTTATTCCAGTTATTCTTTGGTTTTGCAAAGTGATGGATATTTTGACCGTAAAGACAGCGAGATAGAAGATTGGAAAATTGATTTGTGCAAGCTATAGCAGCTCACATCAGCAATGGGACATATCCTGAGCCCAATCTGGCAAACAGCAAGCTAACTCACCTTGACAAACCAATCCAGCTCTTGATATGTGCATTCGTAAAGGTGCTTTCCTAGGCACCCTTCCCGTTCTGTTGCAATATCGATAGCGATATATGTTATACACGCAAGCTGAGGAATCAGGCTCTGCCTATACTTTAACAGTGAATGAAGCTTACAGCTGCAGGAATGATCATCCAATCGTCAGGACCGAACGAGTGTAGGTGGAACTTTCGAACGACCAAGCGAGCGCTTGTAATGAAAATGATAAGCGCAATAGCAAAGGAGCTTCCAATTATCATTGAAGGGGAGCGAGACTGGTAGACGGCATTGGGAGGGGGCGGCTTTCCCAGTGGGAAATTCTTGTCAGGGTTTATCGATGATGGCGAAATTTCGAGAAGAGCTTTATACACTAGTTTGTCGTCGTGTGTAATCGGGGCTTGACCTAACAGTGCTGACACGAGCATCTCGATGGTCGATCGCTTTTAATGTAAAGAGAGCCTTCTAGGAGTTACTGATGATTAGATACTACTATGGCTATGTCCTTAGGGACCACTTATGAAAGGCTCGATGCGTTGATGGAAGGTGAAAGGACCGAGAAAGCTGCGCTATTTCCGCGTAACAGAATACCAGCGATGATGGCCAGATCGATATAATACAGAGCTCACTTTTCAGCCCATGGTATGGGCCTGTTTGGAACTTGATAAATGGCTCTGGCAAGGCAGGCAGCTGAGATGGGCGAAGTCGCATGCTGCCAGTGTCGCATCCTATGTGCACAGTGCATAATGTTTCAGCGCACTGGGAGTACGAGTGGAGAAGATCATAATTTTCAAAGGCCCAACGACCACACCTTCATTTTCCAGGAACCCACATTTGGAGGCACTGACCAATCCCTTGATCTTCCTCCAGTCTCGATTTCCCCGCAGTCCAGTCGAAACTCATGTTGCGGCCACATGATTCGGAGCATCAAGGAATTCTCCGAACGGAATAAGGCAAACCTGGTTGCCTGCGGGTGACAGCTCTCACGACGGAGCAGCGAGCTGATCATACTCCGCCGCATGCGAGGCAAAAGTCTAAGCTACTCCTGGGATACGAAATCTCCGAAGTTTACCGTCCAATCTTGGAAGATCAAAAGCCTGGCTGCATACCATTGTGTGCCACACCATCGAATCCCCGAACGGCAAGGTTTCTTTGTGCATACTTTGTGTTGCACACCACTAGGGGTCGTCAAAAGTTTTTGCCGCTAGGCTACCATAAGCGAGGCTAATTTTTACTTACAGTACCAAATCCTACCTATTACACCCACTACCACCAAGTCTATACCTCCCAGAACACCCTCACCGCCGCCCAGAGATCCTCTGAGCCGCCATACTACACAAGAAGCTTGGAGAGCCCATTGAAGGGCATTGTTGTGATTCTATGTAAACATATCGATGGAGGCCTCCCAATTTGGTGGCGCTCGCTTCTAGTAGCTCAGCGGCAAAGGCTTTTGACGCCCCTGGTGTACCTTCGTCCGCTCGCATGGAACAGAAACGACTAGTCGTATTCTATAGGCTGCCTCAAGGTGTGAGAGATATGCGGCGGAAAGTCCCGGCAAACCACACCAAAAACGGTCCCGTGTTCTATTTACACCTAGAGGCTACCCCCAATTCTCTCCGGAGGAGGCAGAACGGGCATGACACCCACCTGGATCAGCGCCGGGACCTGTCAATGCATCAACACGTATTGTTTGGCTTTGAGTGGCTCCAAGGCTCTTGTGGGCTTAGCTGGAAATTGTGCAATTGAAGTGCCTACTCGGAAAATCCGTGCTTGCTTCGGAAGCGAACGTACGTTTATGGACCCACTCGTTAGTACCGCACATATCATGGTATTATATACGGTAACACGAGATAAGCACAAGACTTGGCTACTATGATGAGGACAATTCTGGTCTGCGATCAAGAACATTTCCTAATCTTTGGGGTCTGGCTTATTCCTAATTCGCGGAGGCATCGAAGCATGAGAACATAGATATCAGAATGAAGGTATCGGGAGATCACACCAATTCGGGTTCTTTGCCGAAACATGGTCTGTCTTCCATCCCAAATGTAACCGATCTTGAAGTATCTGGCATTTCGAAGGAGGCCAATCGTCCGCTTTTTGAAGGTCAAGGTGAACAGAAAGGTGACTGTGAAATTCAAATTGTGGCAAGTACCTCCCCAATCTTTATCGTCGAAAAATTCCTCAAGCCATGCTAAAGTCTATAATGGTAGTCCTGGGAGGGCCCCAATGACGCCGAGAATCCTTTGAACTGGGCCAAAGGCCAGAAGTGGACCAATCTCCTTCTGATCAGCTTTCAAGCAACGCTTTCTCCGATGGCCTCAACGATCCTCGCTGTGGCGGACCTTGAAATCGCGAAAGACTTCAAGCTGGCGAGCGGCTACCTACCTACCCTTCCAGTTGCATTATTTGTGCTGGGAACGGGTCTTGGCCCTCTCTATCTAGCACCGTGTTCAGAACTCTATGGGCGCCGTGCTGTATATGTTTTATGCTTTGTACTGTTTACCATCCTCAACATTGGCTGCGCCCTTGCACCCAATATCACTGTACTCTCTATTCTACGACTTCTGTCAGGAATGGCCGGTTCTGCGGGACCTTCTCTCGGTGGTGGTAGCGTAGCTGATATGTTCGAACGCAAAGACCGAGGCAAAGCGCAAGCATTATACGCTTTCGGCCCTACCAGCGGACCAGTCCTTGGTGGCGTGGTCGGCGGCTTCATGGTTTACGGGACAGGTGGCTGGAGGTGGCTAATGTGGATGATGGTCATTGCCCCTGGCCTAACGGCGGTGGCGTCATTTTACCTCTTGAAAGAAACATATGGCCCTTTCATACTAAGTCAAAAGGCCAAGAAGATGCGCGAGTCTACCGGTAGGCTCGCATATCAGGCCGAGTTGGATACACAATCTCCAAAGAGGATATTTGCTCTATCCATTACACGACCCCTTAGGATGCTTTTGTTCTCTCCAATTTGTACTATCATGAGTCTTTACATGTCACTGTAAGTCCCTTCATCTGCGTATCGTTTCGGCAGTATATCACCCATGACAGACTTCGTTCTAACACTTACTACTAGTATCTATGGTATTCTCTACCTTCATCTCGTTACTATCCCCCTTCTTTTCGGTCCTGTGCCCGTATATGGTCTATTCTCGTACCGCTGGCAAAATGGCACTACTGGACTTGCATGTCTTGGTGCCGGGTCTGGATCTATCATAGGCACTCTCATCTGTGCAAAGTATCTCAATAAGTCCTATGCATATATGGCCGCTCGCAAGAGGCGTAAGACTGGATCGGACGAGGCCCAATCTGAGTTCCGGTTGCCGTTCTTACAATTGGGCATGCTCATCGTGCCCCTCGGACTTATCATGTTCGCATGGTCGGCAAAGGAGCAAACACACTGGATAGTGCCATTACTTGGAGCGGCAATATTTGCGGTGGGAATGCTGATGGGATATGTTTGTATCCAAACGTACCTGGCAGACACATTTGACCGCTTTGCGGCAAGCGCGCTAGCAGCAACTATCTTATCAAGGGGCGTCGTCTCTTGCATATTCTCAGTCGTCGGGGTTCAGCTGTACAAGAATTTGGGATACGCTTGGTACGTCAACTACTGTACGTCCTATGCGTACCAACTGCAGCAATGCTAATACTGAGTTGTTATTAAAGGGGAACTATGCTGGTAGCTTTCCTCTGCATCGCTATGTTACCTTCACCGTTGATCTTATACATTTACGGGCCTCAGATACGTCAAAAGGGCTTTGCATTTTAGAGTGTTTCATTATCACTGGATGTGCGGGCTATACAAACAGAGAGAGAGCAAGAAGGTATTTGGTCATTGGTCTATTTTTCGGACTGTGTCAAGCGCAGCCTGCAAATTGAGAACAACGAAGTTTATTGACCCACTAATTTTCCATCAAAAGCAATGTATTGCGAAAAACTACAGATTGTGATTCTTGAACCAAGGACGTTGCGTTTCCTAGAATTTTTCAGCCTTGCTCAGCAAATCTATGAATTCGTGCACCGCCATGTCATCAATTTCCACGGCTTTTAGTACTTCCTCAGCCTTGTTGTCTTCGAAGATCAATCCCATGTTTCTTCTGAACTTTTCTTTTACTTTACGTAGGGTGTCCGGTCTCTTTGGGTGGCCGAATGGAAATTCCACAACCACTTCCTCTAACTGGGCCCCGTCCTTGGTTATTATCTTAACTCCGCTTGCGCCACTGCGTACCTTTTGGTCGTGGTAATCTCTGGTGAATTGCTCGTCTTCTACAATGTGCATCTTTTCCCGCAGGGCATCAACTCGAGGATCAGAAGCCCATGGTGATTCATCATGATAGTCGCTTGTTTCAATGACGCGACCCTTGAGTAATACAACGGCTAACATATACTGCATGCAGTGATCTCTATCCGCAGCATTGTATAAATGGCCTTTTTTGTCGATGATTGTACAAGCCGCGGCCTGGGTGCGAATCAAGACTTTCTCAATGTCGCTCTCGGCGCTGAGACCTTGTTGCGCCATCATACCAGCCAGCTGGATTGTTGCTTCTACGGCAGATATGCCATGACCTTCTGCCGGGATGAGCTTGAAGAACACTGACTCCATGACCCATGACCCATATGGACGTGGCAGTACAAATTCTTTGTCTCCGAACATAGCGGCGTAGAATCCCCACCGAGGAGCTGTCAGCACCTTCGGTGCACCGGGCTGACCCGTGCGGGTGAGCAATGCAAGGTGCATCGCACGCATGCATGCATCGCCAGCAGCCCATCCTTTACGAGGCCCGGTGTTAGGTGCCTGTCGAAAGGTCCGGAGGGGATGGCCATCTTGCCACGCTTGAGATAGCGCGGCAAGGGTTTGAGATTCGGAGAGCCCCAGAAGCCAAGAAATCAAGGCAGTGGAAGCTACCTTGATAAGAATGGTGTGATCGAGGCCAACGGCGTTGAAAGCATTGCGTATCTGAAAGCATCCTTGAATCTCATAGGCTTTGATTTGTGCTGTGAGAAGTGAACGGAGAGTCAGGGGTGGGCCGGTGTGTGCTGGGTCAGCTAAACGACTGAGCCAGTCTGAGACTGCTATCAGAGCGCCGAGATTGTCCGATGGATGGCCCCACTCTGCACCAGGATAAGCATCATTGTGATCAAGGTACCGTATCATCGTTCCCAAGTCGAATGCCCCTTTGACAGGGTCGAGTTGGAAAGATGTACCAGGTAAACGAAACCCATTGGGGACTATGGTTTTGGGCACAACAGGCCCCAGGAGTTTGACACACTCCGGGCTGATGGCAAGGCTTTCCATGGCGCAGCCTAGGCTGTCCAGGAGCGCAATTCGAGCTCGTTCCCATGCTCTTGGACTTGTGACTTCAAAGTGGAAAACATAGGTAACGATATCGAGCAGGATTTGATCATAAATGCCACGATCGTCACCCGCCGCTATAGCACTAGGCTCCATGTTGGGTATGACGGAAATGGATGAATAGTCTTCTAAAAAGCTGCCCAATATTTTATTGAAGGATAAATAAACACAAACGAACATTTTGAATGGTGTACATAGTGTATTGGTATTCATCAGTACCGTTTTAAATACACGTGGGTTCCTACTGAGCCAACGGCACACTGTCACCCACACCCATCCCTCAAAGTCAAATAAGGCATTGCATACCACGCCCCTTTTACGGCTACATTACGTTGCATCAGGCTACAGCGAATGACAGGTAGAAAAATTCCGACTGCAGTCCAAGCATTTTGTGAAACGCGAACTGACTTCCGGACCTTTTAGAGGCGCCTGCAGGTGTGCATTGCATACTTTTCTCTCCTAGACTTGTCCTACATCGGCTGCGGCTCCCAAGCGAAATGCTATTGGGTGAACTTGTGCCAACCTAGAACGATCCACCATCATCCCCACCCTCATCCACAAAAGATGGAAGTCAAAGCATTCAGCTTCAATCTCGGCCCTTGTCGGACACGAATTTCCCATTGGCCCTGCGCACGTGTGGGTATATGCATTCCCCATACTTCCTGCCTTGACGTATCCTTCATCATATGATTCGTTAGGACAATCTCCAGGCCCCCAACGCCTAGTGGCAATTGCGATCGTTGTTTTGAACACTGCCGTCAGCCTTGCTGATCTTAGCAGCAGGAGCAATTGTTCCACTTGATGTGTCGCTTTGCTAACGAGGCGAGGCACAGAGAGGCGAACACAGATCTCTATCGAATGTGGGCTTTAATATAATGCTGAAGTCTCTTCAAAGGACCTTGGTGATGTATACGAGCAAACATGATTCTACATCTCGGATATCTTTTGCGGAGCTTATTACCTTCCTTTTTTTTCCCTTTGGCTTTGACAAAAAGCTCTTCAACTCAAGATGCATCCGAGGGAGTTTTGATGGTGGAAGATAGCCGCACAGGACGGTTTTACAAGATCCCTATCACTCACAATGCTGTTCGAGCGATTGATTTCAAGGCCATCTCCACATCGGCACTCAGGTCTAACCCCGTGGATCAAGTCGACAGAGGCCTTCGAATTGTGGACCCAGGTTTTCAGAATACGGCAGTAATGGAATCTCAGGTTACATATGTGTAAGTAGCATCCGCTCTCCGACCCCTTGGACCATGGCGCGGAAACTTGCATCCTGATAAATTTTTGCCTTTAGGGATGGGATGCATGGCAGCATTCAGTACCGGAATCATTCTCTTGATGTTCTCTTCAACCAGAATGACTTCGAGGACGTGACTCATCTGCTTATATGGGGCCATCTACCAAACGTGGATGAGAAGGCTCGTTTTTGCAAGGCGCTTGCTGAATCTTCTAAGCCCGCTCAATGTGTTCTCGATGTTATCAAGTCCTTCCCGTATGTGAATTGCTGTGAAGAATCTGCCAGTCTTCTCTACTTACCCAAGCATTAGATTTGACGCTTCTGCATACTCGATGATCCTTGGTGCATTATCTGCCTATGCTGCGTCCGACCCTGTCAGCATCGCGACTCACCGGGACAAGGAGCAATACACCGGAAACATGAAAGCCGTCGACAAAGCCATCATTCGGACCTTGGCAGCCACCGGTACCGTCGTCACTCTTGTATACTGCCACAAGCACGGTCGCGAGTACACCCCAGCTGATCCCAACGGGTCGTATATCGAAAATATCCTACTCATGATGGGCCTTGTGGAAGCAAACACCAAAAGGCCCAACCCTCAAGTCGTCAGGACCCTAGGACACCTCTGGATCCTATTCGCAGACCACGAGATGACGAACTCCACCGCCGCTTTCCTCCACGCAGCATCCACCTTGACCGATCCCATATCCTGCGCGATCGCTTCTGTGATATCTGGATTCGGACCTCTCCACGGGGGTGCCATCGATATCGCCTACAAATCCTTTGAGCGGATCGGAAACCCCAAAAACGTGCCAAAGCTGATTGCAGATGTCAAGGCCAAAAAACTACGGCTCTTCGGCTATGGGCATCGCATCTACAAGACCGTGGACCCCCGAAGCAGGCATATCCGAACCATGATCGAGGAGCTCTCGACCGAGTTCAAAGACAACAGTCTCCTGGCTGTAGCATTGGAGATTGATCGCATAGCGTCCAAAGACTCGTATTTCACATCCCGGAACCTGAAGGCGAACGCTGATTTGTATGGAAGTTTCATCTATACGGCTTTGTATGCTCCACTTCCTTATGTTCCTCTAAAATTGTGTGTTGTTGGCACGTCTAAGCTAACATAACACGCACCAGAGGCTTTGAACCCGAGTTCATTATTCCTCTGGCCATGATATCAAGAATGCCGGGTGGATTGGCGCATTGGCGTGAGGTTATGGGTAAGTTGAGTCTCTCAGGATATATTAAATCATTGCTCGTTGCTAAGTTTTGGATGCGGCAAAGGTCAACAGCCGCGGCTCTGGCGTCCGCTTCAGATATTTACTGGTGTGGTTGCGTCGTAGCCAGGTGTTTGTATCGAACCTTTTTCCGACGAGTACAGCAGATATCAAATCGCGACATACAATCGTTGTGGCATGCTGGGCTATTTGCTGTGCTTACTAGACAAGGTTCGTATTCTTCTTTTGGGTTCTAGTAGTCTTTGTCTCATGGATTAGATCACTTCCTGTTCCGAGGATGAAGATTTAGAATAGAAATAGTAAGTATTGTCATCAAAAGTGTCTATGCACCATGGCCTTGATCCCTTTTATGGAATGTGTAACTCCTACAATATCATGAAGTCTATTCTGGAAGACACTATTCAACAATGCAATTAGAGACAGAAGATAAGACGGTGGATAGAAGTCCTATAGGCAGAAGGATCCAAGATTTCGGTAGTGTCTTTGAAAGCCAACCAAGCTTTCTCACAGCTTGGCAGTGCTTCCTGCCAAAAGTCGTGTCAATGCTGTAATATCCTTCAGTCCATCGAGGTCCAACACCAGATCCTCAATTTGCTGGCGGCGCTCGTCGTCAATAATGCCCTTAGTCACAGACCTCCATTTGGATACAACCTCTTCGTTGGACATTGGAGGTTTGATTCCTTTGGGCGCTTTTACCGCCTGCACTAAAGTAGGTCTTTGATCCGCAAATTCTATAGTGACTCGCTGCGCCCAGGGGTTGTCGAGATTGTCGTTTTGTTTGCATATGGTCTTGCTGATAAGACGCCACACATCGTCACGATCGATTGCTTCTTGGTGGAATTGCGCAGGGAGCACATGACCATCGGCTAGCTGAAGCGCTGCAACATAGGAGTTGCTCATCTGCGCTCCTGTAACAGTCAGAGGGCGCTTCACTTGCCATCCACCGTGTTTGAACGCTGGCTCAGACATTTCCACGATCACATTGCTAATGCCGTGGACGTCCTTCATCTCCTCGGGATGAGATTGCTGTAATGCACGGATGCAATCAATCGTGCAGTGAGTGCCAGCCATGGAACCATAGGGCTTGACTCTAATAGTTTGAGTATGCCATTTATCGCCAAGGTCCTTTGTCAGCTCGTCTGGGCGAGATGCTGGGTCTTTCCCGATCCCCTGACTGAAAGTGCTCAGGAATCCTCCATAAGGACGCTCAAAAACTTGCTTAATACCTACATATCCGCTTCGGGCCATCAACGCCGCAAAAAGGCCATTACGAGAGGCAAAACCATGCTGCATACGCTTCACCATGCTTTCGTATTGAGCGGACATCAGGCCACAGGCTTGAGTGCAGGCAATACCTAGGGCATCTTCGACCATATTTGGGGGGAATTCGAGAAGTTTACTGACTGAAGCTGCTGAGGCGGAAGGACCGAATACAGCACCAGAATGCCAGCCCATAGAAAGCATATGAGCTCCATAGAGTCCAAGACCAACCCGAGGGCCGACTTCATACCCTACCAGCACGGCAAGGAGAAAGTCTTTGCCAGTAATGATCCTTGTGCTTCCTGATGCTGAAATGGTTTCATGCTCAGCAGCGGCGAAAAGGGCGGGGAGCAAGATCGCATTAGAATGCAGTGGAGCTTCGCTATGGTAATCGTCAAGCTCGAAACCCTGAATGAATGTGCTATTCAACAGAGCAGCAGCTAGAGGGCCTATTCCCTACTTCACGATTAGCAGGATCTCAGTTGCAGCCGAGACCACACCCCCAACGAACTCTGTCCCAACCAAAAACTGTACATGTCCCAGACCCCTCCATACCCAGAACACCTTTTGCGGCCGTTTCCGACCAGGGCAGGTGAGCTCCAACCAGAAGACAGGCTATACCATCAAGGATAAGACATTTGGCACGTGCCTGTGCTTCTTTGGGAACATCTTCGAGTGACAACGAATGGACCCAATGGCAAAGCTTCCCCGTGGGTCCCTCTGGAGCGGTAGCACGAGAATCGGCTGCAGTTGCGGAGAGAGTCATTATCGTAGTATGCTAATGTTTCGGAGTTGCTTGTGCAGTAGAGATATTGGGAGATCCAGGCCCAGGATCAAATGGCATTTCCCTGGAACTATATCACATTATCCACTTGTTCTTGGGACTACATAGGAGATAAAGTTGATGATCTCGCCGGTATGACTGCGGTGTCTGCCTAACGGTGAGCCTGTAATCCCCTCATGGGCCAGATCGAGCCTACTCGTGCGTTCTTGCAACGTCATGGATGTATGCGGCCCCCACTGCAAAAGACTTTTTCTGCTGGATTGCAAAGACCCACAAAAGTAGCATTGTGGCATAGCATAGGTGTCGCCAGCCTGATAATTGGACAGGGCGTAAAGAGAGTCTTCCTGCAACCGGCTGAATTTTCTCTCACACCATTAATCATATACGAGACGCACATAGCAGGGATCAGAGGGGAGAGTAGACCTCCCAACGGCGTAATCTTTCCTACGAAAAGAGAAAGGCAGATTCAGGAAAGGCTATCTCTTTGGAATTTGATAGGACCTCCCACGTTATAGCCTGGATATGTCGATCATGCAGCTGGCCGTCACCACGATACCCTGCAACTAGAATCAATGAAAGTAAGTGGGCATGTGCAGTATTCACTTGCAGCCGGTGCATCGAAACACGCCTACCTCATGTTTAAATGTGGAGGCTAGACGTTCACAAAATTCCCGAGACCGTGCCTTCGCCGGCATTCTTGTTGCGGCCAAGTGTGCCTCATACATGATGCAGCTCCGCCGCTCTCGGAGTCAAATGAGAAAGGATTCTCAGTCCCCGTAGCGTCCAGGCCATCAAGGAATAGGCTGCTGCATCTGTTATCACAGTCACTAAATTAAGCGCCTTCTCCTCCAGTCAGACAAGGCGCGCATGCGGGTTTCCGTCTTTTTCGTTACAGTACCATTAGAATACGAGTGAACCCCTGTGAGGTCTAATTCTGTGTAATTTTCCAATCTTACACAGTGTCACACCGTAAGCATGAACAGTGAACACAGGACAAACACTCCCATCCACTGGCCTCCAGCATGTCCCATAACTTCGAGCTCCTAAGAACTATCAAAGAATGGCCTTTCTAACTTCTCTCCTCGAATGCGTAATCGGCCATCTCCTCTACCGCTTCCGCGCTCGCGATGCAAAGCTCTTCACAGCCACACCTCCGTTCGCAGCCCATCCGGAATCCACCATACCAATCTACTCTCCAGAATATGGTCAGAGTTCCGAGCAGCCCTCTTCCACCCCCATGGACGCTCAGCATACCCAAGTCGGCGCTAACCGCTTTCCTGCCCTCACTTGGAGTGTCCCGGTTGAGCTCGAGGGAAGAGTGAAAGAATGGCTGCTCGTGGTGGAGGACCCGGACGCACCCCTGCCGAGGCCAGTTGTGCATGGTCTATACTACGCCATCGCAGCCTCCAACGTCTCGCTCAATCATGCAGACTTTGAGGTTGTGGACGAGCATGGGGAGGGTGAACACACAGAAAGCAAGGCAAACAGCACCCTGCTTAAAGGAGGCTTCCGCTACGGTCAAAATAGGCCTGGAACTGTATGGGCAGGCCCCAGGCCTGTAATGGGCCATGGCCCGCACAGATATTTCTTCCAAGTCGTAGGGCTCGGGCAGGAGCTTGACTGGAGAGGAATCCGCAGAACCTCCCAATCATCTCCCCTAAGCCGGGAGGAGCTGGCGATGGCGATAGAAGGCAAAGTCGTAGCATGGGGATTGTGGGTCGGCACGTTTGAGAGGCACTGGGGTTCGTAGGAAGGAAGGAAGAAACGATGCTTGCACATGTTCGTCCTTCAAGCGAACCGCCGAAGCAGTTTGAGAAGTAATGCTTGAATTGAAGAATTTGCATGGGGTCTGATTCCATTACCCTTCTTTGCATTTGATAGCTGACGCATGATAATTACAAACGCACCTACTTCCACGACTTACATATCTACCCCATACCATATTCGAACGGTCTCCAGCCATGCTTTGAAATCCATTGGCTTCCTCATCACATTCTGCGAGCCGTTACATACTTCATTCTATAAAACCGGGGTTCGCGCTTACGATCACTCTTTCATTAATCATCCTCATCACGTGCCTAAAACCTTTATATCGGTTGCATAAGTACTACCTACGCCCTTTCCTCCTCGTCTATCACTAATCCTCCTCCCTCTCCAAGCCACACTCCAGCACAAACAGCAAATAGGAAATATCGAGGGCCGCCGTACATGGGTCGTTTCAATTAGGAAAAATTTCTTCTTTGGTGATGAAGTGGTTTCTTGTTCTCTGATTCTTTATTTTAGATTACAGAACGTTACGGAGTTCGGGGTGGGGGATGGTGAAGGTTTGAGAAGATAGGATGGATTGGGGATGGAGATGGTGGGAGTATTGGTTGCCTTGTTCGAGCAGCTTGTAGGGATGGGTTCTTATGGATTTCGTCGACATGATCTCCTTCTGAGTGAGCTCCAAGCCTACTACGAGCCAAACGATCAATCATATTCTTCAGATCAGAACTTATATCTAGGACGGAAGTTGCCAGTGATAGTATATACAAAGAGGGCTTACAGGCAACCGGATGATACGCCTCGGATACCCCCACCATCTTTAAGCAAACTAGTAGATGCTATCAAAATATTAGAAAATCCCACACCTAAAGCCAAGAGATTCAAAGGGCCATCCATTTCGATCGAGACATGCAAAATGTAGAGCAAAGTGTAAACAAAAGGCGCAGTTAAAATCGAGATGGGCATCGAAGGTTTTTGACAGCTTTGCTTCGTTAGGTTTCGGTCGGCTAATCGTGCCTTGACCTCGGCTTCGCCTAGGTGCCTTCTAGCCTTACGTTAGTTCCAGCCATATAATAGAAATATATATATTATATACACCCCGAACTTAGGATTGGGGATTGCCGTTTCCGTTCAGGAAAGGGAGCAAAGCCACTTTAGAGGGAGCAGCGAGGGAGCAAGGGAGAGCAGCGAGAGAGCAAGGGGGGCGCACTGGCGGTGCCGCGGGGCAGTGCAGTGGCGCAGCACGCGTACTTGTACTTGTAGGATCCTAGATGCCGAACCGATTGTATACACCCCGTCCACCATATAAACACACATAGTACCCAAATCACACCTCGCGGCATTCGTAGTCAAGATATTTATTAGACGGGCCGCAGAGCCGCGAGAGCAAGACTTCGGATCAGTTCAGCCTGTCCAGAATATCTCCTGGTGTGAGAAGGTAGCTGGGAAAGGAGAACAGAAGGGGAACGCGGAAGAAAAGGAGGGAGGGGATGAGGGAGAGGAAGAGAAATGAGAAAGGGGAAGAGATGATGATAGGGCCTCACGGGATCTCGCACGCCACCCCTTCGAGAGCTTGAGAGTGCTAGATATGCTTGGGGTTTACGAAGCTGCAGCGCCAATAGGTTAAAATATTCCTGGCCAGGGGGAATGGGGCCTTTTTCCCCTTCGCGCGAGTCTTCCCTATGAGATTAGTAGAGGAGAATTTCCGAGTCCACGTTTGAGTGACTCATACCCCTTCGAGGTAACTGAATCGCAAAGCTGTTTTGAGCCTTTGAGTAGGAAGATTGTAAAGAAGAAACGAAAGGGTATTAGATCACACATCGCTACGTGCATAGCACTAACTTCCGCGGTTTGCCTCAGAGTAAGATATACGACACCGTTGTTCTGCCAATCGTGTCTCAGTACATTCCAACCCTCGAAGTAGTCCAGAAAGCAGGTCCCCAACAATGTCCCCTCCCATATTTTTATCGCATTGACAGGAAGTCGTGAACCGAGGTGGGCTAGCTGAGGCGGGCGCAGCCTTGTCAGATCGAGCCTTATTCTGTCTGAAATATTCCAGTGTCAGCAGAATATCTGATTGGCGGAAAGCAAGAAGGAGGGAAAGGACAGAGGCAAGGATCCTGCTAGATCTCAAGAATGCTAGACTGACGTACGCTGTGTCTGCTTTGTCAAGGACCTTCTGCCAATATTGCCTCCGCGCTGCCTCCGCCGTTTCCGTCAACCCCAAGTCCCCAAGTAAATCTCGGTGATTTCGTATTGCATGACTCCAAATCTTTGGCTCCTGGTGGTGTATCTTGGTACAGAAGAGACAGGCATAACCAGACAGTCTTTCGCCGAAGTTCTAGGAATTCGCGATGAAAGAACATCGGTTTCATGCTCATTCATGAAAAAGTCGCTCGCAATATGGGTCGATAGATGGGATAATCGGGGCATATCTATGCTGAGCACTGTCAGTGGTCATTGCAGCATCGAGTGCGGGGCGCACAGGCCTGTACATTTGATGCTGTCGAACCAGCATGCTCTCATTGCTCATGTAAAGATGTTATCGGCGTTCAAGAAGTTATCTTGTTGTGGACAAGAGCAGGACACTGAATATCAAAAGTCGCAAAATGGGGATTGCGGATGAGAAGAATCGTGAGCGCTATTTCAATACTTTGTGGCTCTGAAGATGGTTCGTCAAGGCAAAATCAGGCACCTCACTTAAAAGAATTATTGATAACATCTTCAACACAGTGTCACGATTTACATTTCACATTGTAAGGAAGTGGGCTTCTCAAGTCGTCGAAGTGTGAAGATAGGAAACCCGTATCATTGTTGCTTCACTAGACAGAGATGTCACAATCAATGCGTAAGGTCAGATAAATCAACAATCAACTCAAAACTCCACGAGGCATGCTAAATCTCATCAGACATATAGATCCCATAAACCGTCGCCGCATGATTCTTAGAATACATCATGCTATCAACCGTGACTACGGTACATTCAGGATAGGGGAAAGGACAGGGTTCGCCGGACTCAAAAGGGTGACAGCGGTCGAAGTGCCGCTGCAACGAATATTTACTGCCAAGGTTCTGAAATCGCTCCTCCAACAGCAGGGCTATAACACCCAGACGATAAA
>JAABUZ0100001974.1_pt1 | contig 36046 bp, 7 predicted proteins | sample 5562091 | NCBI WGS metagenome assembly JAABUZ01 (sample SAMN12813069, study PRJNA571459) | rock metagenome | isolation source: Antarctica rocks | place: Antarctica: Victoria Land, Linnaeus Terrace sud | collected 2015-12-21 | reverse complement strand
TAGTAATAAGTATTTGCTTTTCGTAATTTTTTTTTTTTTTTTAATAGTTAAATAACAACTTCTTGTAAAATCATTTGTATATCGAACATTTACATCGAACTTTTTAAGTTTCTTAAAATCTTTATCGAATTAATACGAAAAACACATACGTTATAATTAAAATACATACGTTTAAAGACTATTTTTATAATTTAATAATACACTTTCGCTTGTAAATGTAATTAATGTTTCTTTTTAATTTTTAAAATTAAAATTAACTTTATTAGCATTATTTTTGATCGAATTCAACTTCGTCTAATCGTGCGATCAAAATTGTTAATAGTAAGATAAATCGATCACAAACTTTAATTGTTATAATAATATGTTATTTGCGTCTTATCTATAAATATAAGAATTAAAACGATAATTATCTTTATTAATACTTGATCTTGCGTACTTTATTATTAATTTCTCGTATATATTTTCGTGTAAATGCGCACATTGTTTGTCGTTCTAATTTAAATAAACGCGTACGCTAGATTTTCTTAAAACAATTTGTGTTTTAGTAAAAAGCGCATTATATTTCTTACATTTCAATAATACATAATGTACTTAACGATAACAAAATCATTTATTGTGTTCTTAATAATAAAGTTTTTGTTCATTTAATTGTTATTTTAAATCTTGTATAATATGCGATGTATTTGCGCATATCATTCTTTAACGTTATAATAATTGCATCGTTTGCGCACGTATTTAAAGTTTATATTTCGAAAAAAAACGTTAATAGCACTCTTTGTAATTTCGTAATTTATTAATTATTGCGCGAACTCTTAGTTCGTAACATCTCGAAAAAACTTATATATTATACAAAAAATTTCGAAATGTGTTGTTATGCTTTTTTTGAATTAACGAAAACGATTAATTTTTTTAGTTATAAACTTGTTAAATTCTTTAATTCTTTTCTCTTTATTATATTTCTTTATTATTAGAGAGAAGATAATAGATTGCAAATCTATCTCAAAATTACTTTTTATTAAATTATTAAATATCTTAAGAGTTTAATTTTCGTTAATAATATTATTTTGTTATGAAATTACAAGATAGCAAATCGTAATCTTCGTAAAATGCGCATTAAAATAATTGTTTTAATTTTAACTTAATTCAAAAAATTGTAAAGTTTTATTATATATTATTTTATTTAATAAATTTAATGTCTTAGTCTTCGTTGCGATCTATTTAAGTTTAAGAAGACTATCGCGTAATTAATATAACTTTTCGTTTTTCAATTTATCTTTTATTTTTATCTTAGATTTAAATTCTTTTTGACGTTTTTTTTTAACTTATTAAACATTTGTTAAGATGTCGCGTTAGTTTATCGTTGTTCTTTGTTTCGAAGTCGCAAACATTGCAAATAAATAACATAATACTTTGATTATTAATTTTAATAACACTTTTAATAATATATAAATTATTAACATAGCAAGAAGAAAGACGTTCTAAAGTAATCTACGTATCACGTATTAATAATTGCGAACAAAAACAACAAATTGTGTTACAAAATCTTAAGTTTAACGCTAAATTTTATAGAGAAAAAATATTATTAATTTTACGAAATTGCAATTAATAGCGACGTATACAAATCAATATTTTAAAAAGAAACAAAAAGACTTATAATATACAAAAAAACATAAAATATATTTATCTTATTACTTTACTTATAATGTAAGAGAGATACTAATTTTTATTTACGTTCAATTAAATATTAAGACGAATATCGATAGTTATTATTATAATGTTCTTATATAAATTAAGTTTAACAATTAGATCATTATAATTTATAATTAATCAAAATGCTAATTAGACAACATTTAATCAATTGTATAAAATATAATCTCTATTATTAATAATCGTTTCTTTCTAACAATAGCATTGTTTTTATATGCATTAATGCTTAAGCTTAAACGCGTTCAAAATAATTATTAGTATTTTAGATTTTAAAGCAACTCTTAATATTAATAAGAAATTAATGTTAAAATAAGAAAATGCGCTTCGTCATTGCTTAATGTTTAATGTTTATAAATGTTAAGTTCTTTAAATTAAACGATTTAGATCTAATTTAAATTACAAAATTATACTATAGATTAGAGAGAAAAAAGACATTAAACAAGCATAAACTTATATTTAAAGTTAGTTTTGCTAAATTTAATCGAAATTTAATCAAGATTTGACTTAAATATAATGTTATATTATAAATTAAAAGAAGAGAAGACATTAAACAAATACAAACTTATATTTAAAATTAGATTTGTTAAATTTAATCGAAATCTAATCAAGATTTGACTTAAATACAAAATTATGCTATAAATTAAAAGAGAAAACATTGAGCAAATAAGAACTTATATTTAGCATTAGATTTGTTAAATCTAGTTAAGATTTAATTAAGATTTATCTTAAATTATAAAATTACAAAATGAACGCGTAAATTAAAAGAAACTTAATAACAATTCTATTGCGTTTAATTGTAAAAACTTTGTGCTACTTTATCTTAAACATACTTTTATTATTATTAAATTTCTTGCACATTCTTAATATTAATAAACGCATTTATAGAAATATTATTTTATTTAATAGCTTCAAATTTTTTATCGTTTTTTAACACTTACGATCTCGAATGCATTAACGATAAAATTAAACTTTGCTTTTTATTTCTCGTTTATTATGCGTTCAATTCTCGCTATCGCATGAAACACATAATAAAATACTCTATTAATGTTGTCTTAATAATGAGCGAGTTTAAGAATCTATTTGTTCGACTTCGAATTAATAATAAATTTAAATATAGCGACAATTGTCGTTCGCTAAAGATTTAACATTGTTCTTATAAGACTCGTTACATCAATAAAAGTATTTAATTGATTATAAGTTAAAATATTATCAATTTTTACATTTTTCTTAAGTATGAACGTATCAATTATTACGTTACGCTTTGCTTAACTATCGTAACTTATTCGTATACGTTAATTTAATGTAAGATGTTCGCAAAGAAATTATATAAAAGAAGTTAATGTTTGTTAATTATAAAATGTATCGAACGCTATGCTTAATTTATGAAATAGCAAACATTTTGATTTTTGTAAATAAAAAAGTCAAATTAAAGCATCGATTTACGCATTTTATTATTAGTGTCATTTTAAGAAACAAAAATATAATAAACGTTAAAACGTTAAAATGCAATTTAAGAAACAATTTGATAATTTTTAATTCTAAGACGTTCTAAATAAAACGTGAATAAAAGTTCGTTAAAAAACAATAATTTTTTGTTCGATTAATAATCGAATTTATACATATACTCTCTACTTTAACGTTTGTTTATCTTATTTTTTGCTTAAAAAAGGTAATATTGCGTTTGATTACAAACGATATATTATTATAAACGTAAAACAATTTAACTTCTTTGTAGATTTTTTCGAATTTCAATGTTATTAATTTCTTTAAATGTTGTCAAGAATAAATTTGTTTATAAAAATTTTAATTTTAAATAAATTGCATTTCTTTAAGTTGTTATAAGCGCACATTTTTTTACTTAATTATCAATTATCTATAATTAATACAAAATTATTCAAAAATAAAGCGAAAACAATTTTTTATGCAATTTTTTAAATTCGATTAAGCAATTCTTAAACTAGTGTTTTTTTTTGTAATATTAAATAATAACGCGAAGCACAATTTTCGCAAAAAATTAACTAAATATATTTGTCTCTTTTTTAATTTTTTTGTTAATAATTATTTGATGCTTTTCAATAGTTTTCTTTATCGCTTTAATAATAATTAATTAAAAAACGTAATGCAAATGCTTCGAAACTCTAATGCGCTTAAGAGCTCGCGATATTATTATAATTAACGACAATAATAAAAACAAAGTGTTAATCGATTTTGAACAAAAGCGTTCGTTAAAATCAAAACTTCAATTTGTCGTTTTTTATTTATTGTTAAACTTTTTAAATTCTTTTTTTGAAATTTCGACGTTGTAGAATTTATTAACATTGAAAAAGTCGCAAAGAAGACGATTAATTTATTGTGTTTTTTTTGTTTTTTTTGTATTTTTTTACAAGAAGTAGTTGTAAATATTGATAATTTTGTTATAAATACAAGATCTTTAAAAACTCTAAACAATTTATTGTTATAACGTAATGTCAACGATCATATTGTAGTGCTTGTTAAGATTAAAATCTCTTTTTGCTAAAAATAATTAATCGTTAATTTTTTAAATAAATAAATATAAGAATCTTAAATTATTTAAAATCGATTTCTTGACTTAATTAAAAGTTTTATTCTAGATTTTTTAAACAATTTATAAAGATATAAAAGCGTAATATTCTACTTTGCTAAATCGATAATCTTGATAATAATTCGATGTTAATCGTTAATATTGACGTTTAAAACTACAAATAAAATTGATTTTTTAATAAAACAATAATTATAATAATTAAAGTCAAATTTGTACAAACAAACGTTTAATTAAATATTAAGAGTGTTAACTAAAAAACAAATGAAGATCTTAAATGTTTAGTAGAAACAATAACAATAAACAACGAACTTCGCTTTTTACTTAAATAAAATATTTTTTAATTAACGTTATAAGTAAATTTGAAAAACAACAATAGCGATCGCTTCGATTATTTATAAATAGATATCGTTAGTTTTCATATTATTAATTAAATCAATATGTGTTATTTTCTTCAAATTTATTTTATCTTTTATAAAAACGTTACAAAGATCTTAAATGTTTACATGTGTTCTAATTATAAATTAAATAATTAAACATTGTTAATAAAGATAAACAACAACATATTTGACAGTAATTATATAACTTTTTTATTAATTTTTGCAAAAACTAATTTTATAAAATGTATAACGCACTTTCATGTATCGTTGACAAAATGTATATAGAGTTAATAAACTTGCGTTGTTTTAACTTTAATAATTAAGTCAATCTTAATGCGCAAACAAAAAAACAATCTTTTGACTCGACGTATAAATCTTTATTTTACGCTTTATCATTTTTGTCTTTCTTAATTTTTTTAATATTTGTATTTTTTTACTTCGTGTTTAACGATAAGACAAAAATAATCTTTTTTTTTTATTAATTTCGATTGCAATCTTAAGCTTGAATTAATTGTTATTTTAATTGTTCGAAATATTGTTAACAACATTTTTTGATATATTTTTTGCTTAGCTTCTTTAAATAAAGACGAAATAATTATTAATTGTTTGTTGTTTAAAGATTTAAAAATTTAAAGATAAATAACTTCGAATCTAGAGCAATGCAACGTTAATCTTAAAAACATAAAATAAAAAGAATACTATAATGTACTAATTAGCTTCATTGATTTTTTGCGACAATTTTGCTTAACGATATAATAAGATTTTCGTTAATTCGAAGACGTTAAAAGAAAAAAGATCGAACAAATCATTTTTAAAACTAATATCGATCAAATGTTTTTGCGCTTTTTTGTTCTTTAAGTAGACTATAATACAAAAGCGAGAAATTAATTCATTCGTATTGTCTTATAATTAACATTGAACTTTAATATAATTTTGATATATGCACTAATTGTGACGATTTTGTTGCGCAAATTGTCGTTCTTAAATAAAATAATAAAATTGTTTAATATATAATATTTCAAAACTTAATTAATTTTGTCGCAAAAAATGTTGCGCATTCGAAGTCGAATTTAAAAAGAACTTAAACAAAAATTGCTAAATTGCGAACAAATTCTAAATATAATTATAAAGAGCTATTTAATTTTAAGTTTGCACAAAAGTATAAACAGTTTTATTTAAAGTAAAATGCAATTAATTGCGAACTTGTTTAACGCAAACTTGAAAACGAACGAATAAAAAAACAAAATAAAGAAAAAAAATAAGACGAGGAAAAAGTTAAAAAAAGCGAAAAAAAAATCTATTAATAAAGAATACTTTCAAAAATTAACGTTATAATTTAATTTTTTTATTCTCTTTGCGAGCTCTTCTTTTATTACGACTTTAATATCGAAGTTATTAACATAAATAATCGCATCTTTATTAAGACGTTTAATAAATATAGAATGTCTAAAAAAATTTGCGCAAAATATAAACGAAGTTTACGCACTTTAATTTAAATGTTATTTTGAAATGAGCGTTGTCTTTCTAGACTTTAAAAGAATATTGTTTTGTTAAACAAACTTTAATGCTTAAATAAGAGATCGCTTAACGATATACTTGTAAAATAAAAAAAAGATTTGTTCAACAAATGCTTTAATTTAAATATATGTATTATTTTTGTTAACGAAGTCAAAAATCATCACAAGTAATATTATGATAAATTGATAATAAATAATGTTTCGAAAAATGTAATAACAAGAAAAGTACGAACAAATTATAAATATCAAAATTATAATTAAATAATTGTAAATTTATTAAAATAAAATGCATGCGCATTAAAGTTAACGCAAAAATAGCGATTTACAATTTAAGTATTAACTTGTTGCGAATGTTAACAAAATAACAACATTAAGAAATTTACTATTTATTATAAGTCTTTTTAGAATTGACGCAAATAATGAAAACTTCGAAATAGACGTTAAATATTGAGAAATCAAGTTATAGAAAACATTTAAACAACAAATTAAGACAAAAATGTGTTTATAAGAATACTCTAACGCGCTAGAACGCAAAATAAATAGTTGAAACTAAATTAATCAAAATCTAATTTAAATTTGACTTAGATTTTAATCACAAATAAGAAATATTTACGAAATAATATTAATTCGAATAGTAGATTTAAGTTTTTTAAAGAATTTAATTAGAATTATTAAAACAATATGTAAATCTAAGTGTCTATAAATGTTCGAAGATCGTATATTCGAATTTTGAAAAACGCACTATAAACGCAAATCTCTTTGAAATCGAAAAAATTTAATTTTGAATATTGAAAAATCGCGCTTCTTATTGTTAAAATTATTATTTAAGCGATAAAGCTTTGATGTTTAGTTTCTAGAATTATTTTGCTAAATTATATTCGAACTTCTTCTTGCTAATTTGACGTAATTTTAATAATGTAATTTATTTTATAAATGTATTTAAAACGTAACGTTTAATAGTAAATCTTATCTACAATTACATTGTGAACAAAAAAAGTTTAAAATAACAATATCGAACACAATTAATAAAATCGATTATTACTATTTAAGTTAAAGAGAACATATTTATTTTATTCTAAATTAACTTTTATCTTTTTTAAATTTTTAACTTCTTTTGTAAATCAATAAACGCATTCGTTATATTATTAATTTTATTAACATTCTCGCTTCTTCGATTTTTTATCGCATTTATTGTCTTGAACGTCTTAACGATAAAATTCGTCTTACTTTTTTGTTTTTAACTAATTACGCGTTCGATTTTCGTTTTCGCATAAATAATGTAATAAGTTATTTAATTAATGTTATCTTGACAATGAGTGCATTTAGATATTTGCTTGTTAAGCTTAAGATTATAAAGTAACTCGCATAAAATAATTATCGTAGTTTGCTACAAATTTAAATTTATTCTTATAATTCTAGTTATCTTAATAAGAACATTCGATTAACTTTAATTTAGAAGCTTTTTAATTTTCACGTTTTTCTTTAACATAAAAGCATTTATTATTAGTTCGCACTTCAATAAGTCGTTGTAATATATTCGAAACTTGCAATTTAATATGCGATGTTTACGAATATACTATGTAAAAGAAATTAATGTTCGTTAATTACAAAGTGTATTAAACGATGTGCTTAATATATAAAATAAAGAAGACTTTAATTCTAAAAAATTAAAAAATAAAAATAAGACATTAATTTACACGTTTTATTACAAAAGTCGTTTTAGAGAAAAAAAACATTATAAGATTTAAAGCATTAAAATGTTTTTTAAAAAGCATTTTAATTGCGTTAAGTTTTAATGCGTTACAAATAATTCGTAAATAGAAATTTGTTAAAGAACACTTATCTTTTAACCAATTAATAATTGAATTTATGCAAATTTTTTCGACGTTCGCATTAATTTATTTTGTTATGTTTTTAAAAACGATAAAAACGACGAAAATTAAATACGAAAAATTGTTACAAACGCGAAGAAAGTAAATTGCATTAAAAACACTTTTGATTTTTAACGATTTTAATTTCGTCGAATGCTATTGAAAATAAACTTGAATGTGCTAATTTTAATTTTATTTAATTTATAGATTTTCGAGTTGTTTTATTCTCGTTTTAAATTAAAAGTCAATTATTAAATTATATATTGCAAAATACTTTTTTAAAAATTTTGTAATAGTTGACAATCGTATAAGATTTTTAAGATCTACAAGACGTTTTTTGTCTTAAAGACTTTTATTATGACATTAAATCAAAACATAAAATAAAAGCTTTACGAAAATTTAAACTACTTCGTTTGCTTTCTTTGTCAACTTTTTTATCTTAACATTTTGATGTTTTTTAATAATTTTCTTCATAAATTGTAGATTAATTGATCGAAAATTATAATAAAGATGTTCGAAAAAATCTTAAGACTTAAAGTTCGCAATTTTAAGAGAAATTGCGATATTAATAGAATTAAAATTAATAATTGTTTTTAACAAAGTCGCAAATTAAAATCGATGTATTAATTTAACGTTTTTTATAAAATCGATTAATTTTTAAATTTTTTTTTTAAATTTTTTTTACATTATTCGATTAGTTAACTATAAAAAATTCACAATTTAAACGAACAATCTTCTTTATCTTTATAATTGTTTCTTTCTTTTTTTGAAAGTTGTATATGTGTAATTTTATAAATTTATTTTCTAGATACGACTTTTATAAATTCTAGATCGTCAACAACTAGATAAAAATACTTGTCAAAAATGAAATTTCATATTAATTTAATTAATTAGTAGACGTTCGTTTCGATAATTTAATGTTAAAATTTCGAACGATCTTAAATTTATCTTTTAACATTTGCGATAATTGTACGTTAGAATTTTTAAAAAGTTCATAAAGCTCTATAAGTGTAATGTCAAGATTTTTGAAATTAACAAACTTAATTATAATTTAATGTTAATTCTTAATGTTAATTCTTAAGACAAAAAAGACAACAAAATCGTTAATAAAACGAATTTCGTAAATCTCGAAATTCGATTAATAAAAGTATATGTTTAATTAAGAGTAAAAAGTGTTTACTAAAGAACAAAGAAAAAACTTTGATGCTTTAAGAGAACAATAAAGATAAATAATAAATTTTTGTTTTTATTTATTTTGAATTTTTTGTTATCGAAGTTATAACTAATATTGAAAGATAACAACGACAATAATTTCTATAATTTGCACGTAAACATCGTTGGTCTTCAAGTTATTCGTTAAATTAATAGAAATTATTTTTTCTAAATTTATTTCGTTTTCTACGAGCTCTTTATATAGATTATCTTTATTTGCGTTAATTATTACGATAAAAAAAGCGATCAATTATTGTTAATAAAATATAAGTAGTAGTATGTTCGACAAATAATACTTGACTTTATTGTTAACTATAATTAAAACTATAAACACAAACTAAATAATGCGTGATTAAACATTATTAATTAAATGTTCGCATAACTAAGAATTTTAAGTTGTTTTAAATTTAAGATTTGCGTTAATCTTTATGTACGAACGAAAAAACAATGTATTAATTCGACGATTATATTTTTGAGTTAATTATTGTCTTTTTCGATATTTTTGTTTTGCGAGTTCTTATTATTTGATTTCGATTTTTCAACATTAACAATCTTTACTTTTGTATTAACTTCTTTAACTAAAAATTTAAATTTAAATAATTAATTCTTCTTTTTATTTAAGATATCGCTAATTATTTTTCTTTTTGCTATGTTTTTTTTTTGATTTTCTTTAATAAAAATAAAGAGATCGTTAACTTCTTTTTATTGTCGAACTTTAAATGTTTAAATGCGAAGCGCTTCGAATTTAAAATGATGCAATGTTAGTTTTAAGAATGTGAAATATAAAGAATATTATAATGTACTAATTAATTTTATTGATTTTTTATTTTTTTTCGACAATTTTGCTAAACGATATAACAAAATTTTCTTTAATTCGAAGACGTTAAAAAAAAGAAAATCGAACAAATTATTTTTAAAATTAACATTAATAAAAAAGTCTTTGCGTTTTTTTTGTTCTCTAATTAGATTACGATACAAAAGCGAGAGATTAATTTATTTATATCATCTTGTGTTTAAACTAGAATTCGAAAATCATTATTGTTTATTTATTAAGTTTAACGAACTTTATTGCGCAAGTTATCGTCTTCGACTAATTTATATAATCTCTTCAATGTAATATATATCAAACTTTAATTTACTTCGTTTATAAAGATGTTGTGCGTTTACAATTAAATGACAAAAGAATTTAAAAAGAAGTTGCTAAATTGCAAGTTAACATTAAAAACAATTATAAAGAATTGTTTAATTGTGAGCTTACATAAAAGTATAAGTATCTTTATTCGAAACGAAATGCAACTAAATTCGAACTTGCTTAACACGAAATATAAGACGAGCTAATAAAAAGAGAACGAAACAAAGAAAAATAAAGAGACGAAAAGAAAACTAAAAGAAGCAAAAAAAAGATTTGTTAACGCAAAAAGCTTTTAGAGATTAGCGTTGTAACTTTATCTTTTTATTCTTTTTGCGAACTCTTTTTTTATTACGACTTTAACATTGAAATTATTAACGTAAATAATTGCATCTTTATTAAGACGTTCGATAAATATAAGATAATTAACGATTTTTATTAAGTTTCGAAATTTCTCTTGCAAAATACGATTAATTTTCGTTCGTTTTTAAATAAGTGTTGTTCTAAAATAAAAATGCGTTTAATACGCTTCTAGAGTAACATTGTGTTAATAAACAAGTTATAAGACTTTGTTAAAAAAGTTCTTAATAACGTTTAAGTAATTAAGAGAATATGCTCTTTTCGCATACGTTTGCGTTTAGACTTTTGAAATTTTATTATAATTAAAATAAAAAACAAGTAAATAAAATGTTATTGTGAGTTCTTGATAAATAAGTTCTTAATAATTGAACTAATAAAAAAATAATAAGAAAGAGAGAAGCAAACAATAACATTCAAGATTATTATTAAAAATCTAAGAGCTCATTAACGCAAAATGCATGCGCGTCAACTTTAATTTAATAATAGTAATTTATGACGCGCTATTATGTGATCTACATATTTAAGCAAGATCTTAACTAAATTTAAGTTAAATTTAAATCAATTTTTTAAATATAAAAACAAAACAAAAGATTAAATTGTCAAATTACGATATTTACATTAATAAAGAGATCGTCACATATATATAGACAAAGTTCGAACAAATTAAGCTACGTAAAGCAAAATCTAGAAAGCGATAAATTAAATTGTCGAATTACAAATCTAATTATTTGCGAAAAGCATATTAAAACATGCATATAAATTTAATCTAAGTTAATCTAAGCTAATATGAGCAAGTTTTGATCTAAAAATGATTTATAGACGATGTATATTTATAAAGAATTGTCTAAAATGCGCAATGTAATAATTAAACGAAACAATTAGAATTGCAATATACATTATTAGAATTATAACAAAAATTACATTTCGTAATACTAAATATATGTTTCAACGAAACAAAGTAAATATAAACTATAATGTTGTTAATAAAAGAGTATCGCTATTGTGATCAAGAGCTAGCTATTAATTGGTCTTAAGTCATAATAGCAATATTCGTATCTTGAAGTTGGCGAGTCGCTTCTTCGAATTGTCGATGAAATATTAACTTTTAAATGCTATCTTTATAATTATCGCATTAATAATTGCTTGTTTCGCAATATTCTTCTCTTTAATCTTCTTTATCAATTTTGTTTTAAAATATTTAGCTATTATATAATTAGCTTTTTGAATATATATATATTATTCAAATGCATTATTATAAAGATTCTTTTTAACTTGCTTATTAATAATTAAGTTTTAAACATTGTTCTTTATATTTATTTGCTTGTCTTTGAACGTTTCTTAATAAACATTTGTAACTTTAAGTTTTGTTAATTGTTTGTAAAGAATTATTCGATTTGCGTTTTGTTTAATGTATAATAAACTTTGATTTGCGTTTTACATTATATAATACAATTTCTATTAGCAATTGATTAAGAAAGAATAAAGAGAATTAATATCTTGCGCTTTCGATTAGTCTTTATAATAATGTATACAAATAATGCAAACAAATATTTATTTAATCATGTAAATCTATGCAATAAATAATTAGAAGTTGTGTTAACTAATGTATAATTTGTAAAAGAAAAGAATGTCGCAATTATAAAGTGAATTTTCGCATTTAAAATTAAAGTTAGAATTAAAAATCTTATCTTTATTTAATATTATTACAATTGAAAATTATTATAATTATTATATTAAAGATTACAAAATTTAGATTTCGATATTAAAGATACTTTAGAAAACTATTAAAACGTTTTTAATTAAATTCTTTTTTAGTAAGTGCATTATTTATTTGCATTATTGTTGATTTTTTACAATATTTATTAATGTTCTACTTTATGTATGTAGATAGCAATTTGCTTGTTATTTACGCAAAGCGTAAGATTATTTAAGAATATACAATTAATAACGCAATTGATAATTAATCTAGAAATTTATTATTATAATAATAAAAAAGTAAACATTTGTCGTAATATTCGAAATTTTGAAATCGAGATATTTTCGTTATATTTAAATAATCGAAATTGAGAATAAATAACAAGAATATAAGTTATTTAATTATATAATTTATCAATTGCATTATTTTGTTGCATTATTTACTAAACGTATTGTCTTATTATATACATTAATTATGTACTTTTTCAAACAAATATATTAACAAAATTGTTGTTTAATTATATACTTTTTTTAACAAATGTGTTAACTAAATTGTTATTCGAATATGCATTTTTTTGATAACAATAAAGTTAATCGAAAGATTACGATAATTTTAAACTAGTTATTACACAAACATTAAAGAAATTAAATGCATTATTTAATTGCATTACTATGCAATATTTTAAAAAAAATATATAAGATTTAACACACAATTTATATTTATAAATTCTATTACTAAATCGCTTTATGTCTTGACAAGTCAAGTCAAAAATTTAAGTTAATACTTAATATTAATATCGTAATTTGACTTAAAAACTCGATATTAACATCGTAACTTAAATTGACTTTTCGATATTAAAATTCTAACTCGATTTAAGTCTTAACGAGTTAAGAATCTAATTCGAACTTAATAATTTAATTTAATGCGATCAATCTAGACTTAATTGTCTAAGTATATCTTGTAAATTCGTTCTTTCGAATTAGTAACAATCTCGCAATACTTCGTTTTTTGTTACTTTTGTAAATTTTTTGAGTTCGTCGTAATAGATTAGTATTACGTCAACGTTCTTAAGATGCTTTTTAATGTCTTAGTTTGCTTTGATTAAGATTACGATAATATTCTTATTGCGTTCGTTCTTATTAAAATAAATTCATTAATATAAATTTAAGTAATTTGCGTTATGTTTTCTTTTAATAATTTTTTTATTACAAACGATAATTGTTTTAAAAGATTTTACTTACAAGATTGCAATATACAATTGCTATCGCGAAATCGTTATTAACTTTAACGCTATTCGTATTTATCTTTTCTTAAATTGCAAAGATATTATTTTTAATTTTAACTTTTGTTCTTTTTTCGATATTAAATTGTTGCGTATGCATAGCATTGCTACATCAATAATCTTTTCGAATTCTTGTGCGTTTATAATAATTATCGATTTCTATATTAACTTCTTTAAATAAATATTAATAAAGAACAAGTTAATTTTAATTTGTAAAACTTTCGTAAAAGTTATCTTATAAATGTCGATAATACAATAAAGCGTTTGTTCTTATATAAATTGTAACTTTGTAACGACTTCTTTTCTTGTGTTTTTAATAGTAGACGAAATATATTACGTAATAACGTTATATGCTATTACAAGTTTCTTTATCGCGATATATTTGTGTTTTTCGACATTTATAAACGTGTCAAAAACTAAACTCTCTATTATCGAAATCTTTTTATGTTTAATAATTAGCTTTATTTTTATTTGTCGCAAATAAGCTTTTTATTTAAGTTGTAAATTAAATTAAACTTTTAAAACTTTAATATTGAACTTAAAAATTATTTTGTACTTTGTTAATATTATGTCGACATTTATATTAAATCTCTTTGAAGTGCGTAAGAAGTAAATTAGCGTACTTTTTTTTCGCGAATTTAAAGTTATAAGTGCGTACTTATTGCTTGTATTTATTGTATATTTAAGTTAATATTTTGCAATTGCGTTTAGTTAACTTTTTATACATTAATATATTAATGTTGTTTACAAAGCTTGTAACGTTAATTTGCAATCTAATATTGTTATATTGTTTCAAAAGATTTGCGTTATAAAACAAATATAATATTAAGAATAGAAAAGAACTTTGCGATATATCGATGTTTGTTTCTCGCTTTGTTAATTGTATAGCTTTCGCTAATTAATGTAATAAGTTATTTTTTTAAAATATCTCTTACTTAATTAAGCAAACAAGTTAAGATTTTTCTTTTTTTTATATTATAAAGTAATTTAATTTGCGATATATTGTCGAATGCGTTAGACACATTTAGATTTAAAAAAGAAGTTATTCTTTTTTTTGATCACTTTATATTGTGTGCATCTTTTTAATAATTAATTGTAACGTTGTGTTAATTAAACGTTGTTTTCTAATTTTTATTTATGTGTTAAGTAAAATAATATATATTTTTACGACGTAACAAAGACGTTTTAATATTATTAATTTTAGCATTTTATTTAATGTGTTAAGCAATGCTATAAATCTAAAAGACGACAACTTTGAATAATCTTTCTTTTTTAGTTTTCGCAACATTATTATAATTGTTTTTTTGAAATAAAATAATTGCATTTCTTTCTTAACGCATTTGTTAAACAAAAATCTTATTTATTTCAAGATAACGCAAATTAGTTGTCTTAATGTTCGATTAATTATTTTGTTAATTTTAAATGTTTTGTTTAAAGTTATTTTATGTGTTGTTCTTATTATCTTGCGCTTCGACACAATTTTGTCGTTCTTTATTAAAGACAAATAAGAGAATTTCTCTATATTATCAACTAAGATTGTAAGTAAAAAAGAAAAGTAAATTTAAAATATTGCTTCAATTTTGTTTTTTGCAATTGTTATTACTTTTGTGCTTGTTCTTAGTAATCAAATCGTGAGTTTAATAAATATATTTGTTATTGCGTTTCTAATTTATTTTGCTATTTTGAACAATTTTTTCGCAATGTTCTTCGAAGTTTGCATTTAATTGCGAAATTCGTCTCTCTTATATTTCTTAAGAATCTTGTTTTTTTTATTGTATATTCGAATGTACGTCTCTTAATTACGAGAGATGTAATATTGATGTCGCAATTTTTTGATTTTCTTGATTACATTAATGCATTCTTGCGTTTATTTAAATTTGACTCTTTTGTACAATCTCGCTTACAAAATAAAGTCTTCGATAATCTTCTTTAAAACTCTTAGTAACGAAATCGTATATTTGTTAATGTTCTCTTATTTTATCGTAACGTCTAATAATAATTCGAATAATAATCTCTTTAATATATTGTTAAATTTCTTTATATTTATAACTTTTTAATTTCGTCTAAAATAACGTATAAATTTTGTTTGCATTTTAAGATTTAACATTGTTTTAATTAAAAAATAATTAGACAAACTTTTTATTTTCTTGTTTATGTCGCAATATATTAATCGATTTGTTATCTCTCTTGTAACGAACGACAAATTAATTGTAATTCGTGCTTTTTAATAATCTCTCATTATAATATTGCGCAAAAGCGTTAACGTAATATCGACGAAACACATTATGTTTAACAAATTATCAAATAATAAATATTGTCTAAAATATAAGAGACTCGCTTATAAAAAATAATGCAAATTAAAGTTCCTTATTATAATGTTCTTGTTTTGTATACGTAATGTTTGTTCTATTGCGTCGAAACTATCTTTGTTAATTATATTGTTATAATTATTAAGAAATAAGTTATAAACATTATAAACGTTAATAAGATTTTGTTCGATAATATTGTTTTCGAAATGTAGTTGCATTGTTATTGTTTTTACGTTCTTAAAATGTTATGTATTATATTAATTATTGTCGTTAATGCGTTTATTAATATAAAAGTATATACGTTTGTTATTATTTACGAACGTAAAGTTCGCATATTTTGAATTGTATATTCTTGTCTTTGCGTAATGTCGTTATAACTCTTATATTTTTAATATATTGTATTTTTTTATTTTCTTTTTTTGAAGCAACGCTATTAATATCTTGTTTCTTAACTTGTAAACATTGTACTATAATATTCGAAACTTATTTCGTATCTTTATTACAATTTCTCTTTTATATTTGCTTTCGTATGTATTAAATTTTTTATCTCTTGCGTAAAAAGCATACTTTATAACAACAACAATATTATTTTGTTATCAATTTGCTTTATTAGAGTAAATTGACTCTCTATTAACTTGTTAAATCGCTTTTTCTTAATTAGTTGTTAAACAACGTTTTCTTTTATTATTACGAGAGTGCTTTACATGCGACTTGTTTGTGTCGAACAACTTATTGTTGCTTCTATTATTTTTCGCTTTGTTTTCTTGTTCGTAATCTAAATAAACGAGATTGCACTTTTTAATATTATAGAAACTAAAATTGATGTTTTATTTGTTTCGATTGTCTTAATAACGTAATATAAAGACTTTATCTTTATTATTCTTTTAATTCTTATTTTCTCTCTTTATTTTTTAGAGCATTTGAAATCGAATGTCTTGTAAACTTTCTTGCAAATATTACATTTTTATTTAAGAGTATTTTCTTAATAAGAATATTAATCGAAGCGATAGTTTTGCGCGTAATGTGTGCATTGCTATTTATTCTTGCATTTATATATAAAATATTTATACTCTTAACACTTTATATATTATTTTATTTTGCATTTTTTGTCGTAATATTTTACAATCTTTATATTCGACTTGTAAATTACACTTAATTGTATTAGATTATTTGTTGTTTTTACGCAATTTATTTACATTACAATTAAGACATATTTCTTTTTGTTGTTCTTTCTTGTAAATTAAATTATTTCTTTAATCTTTAGACTCTAATATATTATTTTACATATTTTTTTTATTTTTTTTGTTCTTTTCTTCTTTATATTTTTCGACATATTTTTAACTTTCATATTGTGCATTATTATTTTTGCGCGTTTTCGATATATAATTGTCGTTGTTAATATTTCTTTAACTTAAAAATTGTTCGATTTTAATATTGTTTTGTTACTCTTGTTGTTTACTCGAAAGACAATTATTCTCTTAAGGTATCTTATTCTTTGTATATTTTTTTGCGTTATTAGTGTTTCGACGATGTCGAGATCGCGCGTTAATGTTATTATCTTTGCAACATTTATTTTGTAAACTCTTTTTATTTCTTACTTTTCTTTAATTTACATTATTAACTTTATCTTTTTAATTAATTATTGTATTAAAAGTGAGTGTTCGACCTTCTCTTAATTACTTATTTGTTTCGTCGATAATAAGTCTTTTGTTATTGTCGCTTATATGTTTGTTAACTATATGTTTTTTTTATCTTTTCGACTTTTTTTATTCGATTAATTGTTTTTTTTAGTTTCTTCAATATTAAGATCAAGTTAATTCGCTTGTTCTTCGTAAGAGTTTTGCTAAAACGTCGCGTTAACTTTTCGATTAAAAGACATTATCTTGTTAACGTCGTTATTAAAATTATTTCGAACGCATTTCTCTTCTTAGATTTATATAGACTAATCGTCGAATTGGAAATCGATATCAATTTTCTAACTTAATTCAAATACTCGATATTAACATCGTAATTTAATTCGAATACTCGATATTAACATCGAGACTCGACTTGATATTGACTTAATTTCTAACTTAATTCGAGTTATCGACTCAAATTGTTAAGCAATCGAAAATGTCGTTATAATGTTAAGAATTTCTATTTTTGAATTTATTACGTTACGACTTTCGAAAGACTTATACGTTAAAAACGAAACAATTTTCTTTTTTATTATTTTCTCGTTATTTGCATTATCTTATTGCATTATCTTATTGCATTATTATATTATATTACTAGTGTTTATTTTTAAATAATTTATTGTTATTATTAAAATTGCTATTTTTTGCAAAATATATTGCAAAATGTTTAATTTTGACGATGTATACAATTTATCAATATTTTTGATTAAGAAAGAGTTTAGTTTCTCGATGTTACACAATTTAATCTTGAATAATCTTTATTTTAATTAATTCGCAAGTCAAGATTTATAAAATATTAAATAAACTTTTTTTTAAAAGAAAAAAGCTCTTCAAGAAGCAATCGATAAAATTTGTCAAAATAATTTTCTTTTAAAATTAAGAGAGAACAACGAATACGTTAAGTAAAGTCTTAATATTAATACTTAATTTTAATAATAATAATTACAAACATCTATTGACGAAAATATTACAAACAAAACTTAAAAAAAATATTAAACACACTTTAAATTAAAAGGATTAAAGTAAATAAACAATTTAATGTTTAAAATATATTTGTTCAAATAATCTTAATACTAAAAGAATATTCTAAGATAGCATGCAAGAATTGTTTTAAAATTCTAAATTATTTTATAATTATAAGTAATTCTAGTACAATCAATATGTTCAAACATCGCAAGACAATTGCTTGTAAGAAACGAAAACAATTTAATTCTCTTTTATAATTCGAGTTAGCTTTTGATCGTATAAGTTTAATTTAATAATGCAAATAAATAATGCAAAATTGACAAATTAATATAAAAAAAGTTATATCGACTTAACATTTTAATTTAATTATCAAAATTAAAAACAAATATTATACAAGATTTTTATTGCTTTAAATCTATTTTTTCGAATTATTAAAAATAAGCATTTTTGACAATTATTGTAAATGCTTCGCTTAGATCTTACTTTTATGCATCGCACTAAATTGTTATTTATAATTTTCTCAAAATACAATAATATTTGTATTAAGATAAAGCAAGATTTAAAAAAGTTATAACGTATATTTATTACGTTAGATGCATAATTTAGTTCTTAAAAAATCATTTATTTAGAAGTATTAATATATTAAATAAATATTGCATTTTAATATTGTAAACATCTTATTAAATTTATGTCTTTTCAAGTTAAACATATTAATTGTTGTTTAATACAAGAACTTCTTAAAATCTTAAATATATATAATATTAAAAACAAGCTTTTTGATGTTGTTACGAACAATGCAAGTAACAATAACACTTTAAAAGAAAAGTTTAAAAAGACGTTTAATTGACACGACACTTTATAAAATAGAACACAAAATTCGATTTCTTGTATAACTTATATTGTTAATCTTGTAACTTAGAAGTTTATCAAAGTTATTAAATTAAAGATTTTAAATAATAACATTATGTTATTATTAGAAGACAATCAAGTTAAAAATGTAATTACAAGCAATAATTTGTGCACTATTATTAAGAAGATATTTTTTAAATAAGTAATGCAAAAAGATAATACATTTGCTAATAAATAAATTAGATTCGCACTTTTATAGTTGTTATCAATAGTTCTTTTTAACATAAGCTTCGCTTTTAAAAGCTTTAAATTAAAATTAAAACAAAATCTTAAACATTAATACAAGACATTCGCATTTGTTAAAACTCTATTTATTTAATACTTTGACGTACATATTAATTGCGCAACATAATCGATATATAAATTGACGAAATTTTAAAAGACTCAAAAATTTAAACTATTCAATTAGAAGATAACAAATAATTATTAGTATTGTTTGTTAACAATATGTTATATTCTTTTTATAAGTTAATCTTAATTGTGTCTAAAACAATTAATGTTAACATATATTTAAAATTTTAATTGTTTAATGTTCTTTTTAATTATTTTAATGTTATTAAAAGAATTATACGCGATAATGCGTATTTTTTAAAAATATTTACTATCAAAGTTTGCGAATTAATTTTTACAAAATTCGCGAAATACTATTTTAAGATTGAGAACAAAGATAAACTAATATAAAATCTCGTTATAATTTTAAATCTTACTTAAAAGTTAAACTTGTATTAAGATTAAAACACAAAGAATGTCAAAAAACAAAACTTCAATAAAATTAATTATTTTTATTACGACAAATACAAGAAGAAGTTTAAGAACTATTTTAATCGTTATTATAAAGAGAGAATTACAATTTCAAAAGTCGAAATGCAACAAGTTAACAAAATTAATGAAGAAATGCAAATTAATAATGTAATCGTTTATTTATTAATAATTATATAATTTGTTGCGATAATTATATAAACTTTTCTTTAATGAAGTTAACGTCAATCTTTATTTTTAAACGAGAATGATCGATATCTTTGCATTAACGTTATTGTTAAAAAAACTTTAACATAAAAGTTTTAAAAAGATAATATCTTAAATTTCTTAAAATTAGCTTAAATAATTAAAGACGTTTTTTTGTGTTTAATATTCTTTGTAAACATTAAAAGAATATTTAGTTTTATTAAAAGAATTTGTTGATAAAATCGATTACAAATAATTTTAAAATCGATCGAATAAATAATGCTTCTTAAGTATTATAATCGTATTATAAACTTAAATTCTAAAAAAATTATTATCGAAGCGTAAAACATTTATCGAAAAAAGAAAAACAATAATTAAAGAATTAAAGAATTTAATAATTTTTTTAAAGTAAATTTGCAAAATGTTTTGCGTTTAATTAGTATTTAGAGATTCGATATTATTATATTTATTAAAGATTTTGCATTGTCAATATATGTTTCGAGACAATATAATTAGAAAATAATATAATTTAATAATGCGATTTAATAATGCATTTAAATTATTTATATTGCATTAAATTAATGTATTTAACTTTTTAAAAATTATGCTAAATATTTAGAAATATTAGATTTTTATATATTTTTAAATATAATATTCTTAAATATAAAAATCTTAATAACTTAGTAATAGCGCGTTTAATTTACAATAATAATAATACATTATTTACAATATAATTTACGAAAGCATTATTGTGCTATCTAAGATTATATCGTAAATTGTGTATTATTATTATTGCGAATTAAAAGATTAAAAATTTTAATTTTTTTTAAAATACAATAATTGTTTTTTGCAATTTTTAATAAAATTATATAGAACAAGATTGTCGAATTTTTTAACTAAAAAAGTTAAGTTAATAATTTAATTTTAACCTTTTAAATAATTTGAATGCATTATTATAATGCATTTTTTAATTAAAATATTTAATAAAAAAGTGCATAATATAATTGATATATTTGTTCGAAAAAGTATATAAATAATGCATCTTTTGATTAATATATTTGATAAAAAAAGTACATAATATAATTGATATATTTGTTAAAAAAAGTGTATAAATAGTGCACTTTTTGATAAATATATTTGATAAAAAAAGTATATAAACAATGCATGTAATAAGACAATGCGTTTGATAAATAATGCAACAAAATAATGCAATTAATAAATTGCATAACTAAATAACTTGAATTTTTGCTAATTATTTTTAATCTCGATTATCTTAATTAATTAGTCTAAAATTATTATAATCTTATGCTTAACTTAATTCTTATTGTTATTATCTTCGTTTTTATATTTCGACGATTTATATTTACTCTCTATTATTTTTGCATTATTTTTAACTTTTTTGTATTTAATTTTAATTCTATTATTATTTATTTTAATCAAATTCTTTAATTCGTTATCAATCGAATTAAGAGAATTAAATATTTTACGATTTGCGACATTTTTGTCGCTAAAAAATGTGCTTACAAATTTGTTAAATTTATTAATTACGTTTAAATCTTAAGTTGTTTTTAGCTTATTTAATTCTTTATAATGCAAAATACGTTGCTAAATGATTTGAATAATTAATATTATGTATTTCGATATATTAATATCAAATTCGTCGTAATTCGTAGTAATTTAACACGTATATTAGTTTTATTTTTTACATTAAACACAATACATACTTGATCAATAAAAGTAGATTTTGTTACGTTTAAATATTAACTTTTAAATACTATCTTTATAATTATCGCATTAATAATTGCTTGCTTTGTAACATTCTTCTTTTTAATTTTCTTTATTAATTTTGTCTCGAAACATTTAATTATTATATAATTAATTTTTCAAACATATATGCATTATTTAAATGCATTATTATGAAGACTCTTTTTAATTCGCTTATTAATAATTAAATTTCGAACATTGTTCTTTATATTTATTTGCTTGTTTTTGAACGCTTTTTGATAAACATTCGAAGTTTTAAACTTTGTTAATCGTTTATAAAGAGCTACTCGATTTGCGTTTTATTTAATGTACAATAATTTTTAATTTGCGTCTTACATTATAATACGATTTCGACTAGCAATTAATTAAGAAAGAATAAAAAGAATTAACATTTTGCGCTTTCGATTAGTTTTTATAATAATGCATACAAATAATGCAAATTAATATTCTTATTTAACTATATAAATCTATGCAATAAGTAGTTAGAAATTGTGTTAATTAATGTATAATTTATAAAAGAGAAGAGTATCGCGATTATAAAGTGAATTTTCGCGCTTAAGATTAGAATTAAAGTTAAAAATCTTATTTTTATTTAATATTATTACAATTGAAAATTATTACAATTATTACATTATTGCTTCTAATTAAGTTATTTTTTTTATCTTATATTGCGACATAATTAAGCATTTATTTTAATTATTTAATTACATTATTGTTTGTTAACTTAATTATCTTTAAGTCGATACAGTTTTTTCAAATAATTAACATAAACAACTTCTTATTTACGATCTTATAATAACGCATATTAAACAAATAAATAATGCATTTAAATAATGCATTCTTTGTTGCGAATTGCTAACATGCTCAATACAAAATATAAAAAAATCGAAAAATTAATTCGTGATAATATAACATTATAAGATTGCGACAATAAAGAAATTAACAAGAGCAAAAATAAGACTCTATTTAAAAGTACAACGTTTAAGATTTAAAAAATAATGTAAACAAGTAATGTAACAAGCTATTATTAACTAAGTTTTTGCAATAAAAGAAGCGTAAATTTAAGCTTAAAATTGTAACTTTAAAAGAAATTCGTCAATATTAAAAGTTTGCGAATTTGTTAATTTTTAAGAGATTTTTTGAAAGATTAATGCGAGAAATTCTTTAAGATAAGGCTTTTAACAACAAATTTAAGAACGAATTAAGTAATAAAGATTACAAAATTTAGACTTCGACATTAAAAACACTTTAGAAAACTATCGAAGCGTTTTTAATTAATTTTTTTTTTAGTAAGTGCATTACTTATTTGCATTATCGTTAATTCTTTACGACATTTATTAATGTTTTATTGTATATATGTAAATAGCAATCTATTTGTTATTCACGCAAAGCGTAAAATTATTTAGCAAAAGAATATGCAATTAATAACGCAATTAATAATTAATTTGAAAATTTATTATAATAATAATAAAAAGTAAACATTCGTCGTGATATTCGAAATTCTAAAATTGAGATATTTTTGTTATATTTAAATAATCGAAATTAAGAATAAATAACAAGAATACAAGTTATTTAGTTATATAGTTTATCAATTGCATTATTTTGCTGCATTATCTATTAAGCGTATTGTCTCGTTACATATATTAATCATGTATTTTTTCGAACAAATGTGTCAACGAAGTTGTTGTTTGATTATACACTTTTTTCAACAAATATGTCAACTAAATTGTTGTTCGAATTTGCATTTTTTTTGATAACAATAAAGCTAATCGAGAGATTACAATAATTTCAAACTAGTTATTACACAAATATTAAAAAATCAAATGCATTATTTAATTGCATTACTATGCAACATTTTAAGGAAAAAATTATAAGATTTAACACACAATTTATGTCTACAAATTCTACTACTAAATCGCTTTATATCTTGACGAATTAAGTCGAAAATTCGAGTTAATATTCGATATTAATATCGTAACTTGACTTAAATATTTAATATTAACATCGTAACTCGAATCGACTTTTCGATATTAAAATCTTAATTCGACTCGAATCTTAATGAATTAAAAATTCGACTCGAACTCGATAACTTGATTCGACGCAATCAGTCTAGATTTATAGAGTTTTCTAATATTTATTACTTTCGTTTTTATGTTTGTCGCAATTTGTATTAATTCGCGTTGAAATGCATTAAATGTGTTTCGATTACTTGTTAATGTTACGTTTATTTGACTTTAACAATCGAAATAAATTGTGAGCGTTATTGTTAATAAGATCTTCTCTCTTATCTCTTCTCGTATAATAAAGTAGTATAATATCGATTTTTACAAGCTTTTTCGATTCAAAAATTAAATCTCAAAATCTTATATTTATTTAACGTTCTCTTAGATATTTATTTTATCAATTTATTATACAAGTAGTTCGCAACTTTTGTTACAATTGTTAACGTTATCTTAAATTTGATATCTCTTGTTAATTAATAATTGTTGTATTACTTTTGCAAAGAGCTTTAATTTTACAAATTCGCAATTATTAATAACTCAAACATCATATATCGAACTTCTATAATATAATTAAAGAAAAAATGTCTTCTTAAATATCTTTCTATTTAGAAGAGTATTAACAAAGCTTATTACTATAATTTAATAGTTTTAAACAATTTAATTAAAATATCTTGTTCTTTCTAATCTATTATTGTATTAATTTTTAAACAATACAAAAATAATAATATAGAATTGCAAATATTAAAACAAGCAACAAGTAAAAAAGACAAAATTATCGACAATTATTAAAAGTCGAAGTTAATTTTAGAGCTTTGTAATAACTTAGTTACTCTCTTAAGAGAATAATATTAAAAAGACAATTCTTAAGATTAATTCAATAATAAATAATATTAACATAATTTGCTTCTTTACAATAGATATACTCTAGCTTAAATAGAAAGAAATTTATATCAATAGCTTGAAATCGATCTACTATAGTTATAATTTATTTCGAATATTTATTAAATAAATTATACTAATCTTTCGAGTTTTAAAACAATAAAACAAACGAATTTTTACAAGAAACAAAGAATAATAATATACGTAACTTAGATTGTTATAGACCCAAATAAAAACTAACAATTAAAAAAATAAAGAAAGTAAAAGTTAATATTGCTTAGCGTCTTCTTAGAATAATAGACGCGCTAATAATTGTTAAAGTTACAAAGCAAGTTAAGTTGCTAGCGCAAAAAATTCTATTTTTGATACATATCTTAAGTAATAAAAAGAGCAATTCGAACAACAACAATTATAAATCTACTTCTTTCTATATTGTTGTTCTTTTTTACTTTGTCTTTTAAATCTACTTCTATATTATTGCTCTCTTTTACTTTGTTTCTTAGATCTGCTTTTACAAAATTATTCTTTTCTATCTTAATTTCTAAGCTTACGCTTACTTTGTTGCGCTTCTTTACTTCTTTTCTTAAACTTACATCTATATTGTTTTAACTTTTTTTATTACTAATAATATTAAATTTACTTTAAGACGTTGCAAACAAAGTTAAAGACAGAATTAATAATTTGTTACAAAATATAATACGCGAAGTTGCAAACAAGATATACAACAATATGTTTAAAAATAAAAATAATATTGTAATAAGTTTGTAATTCGACGTTGCTATCATTACAAAAGAATATACAAATATACTTAAATGAATATTAGCATAAATACAAAAAGCTTAAAAGACAAGTTTTATATCTTGTAGTTAAAATATTAATCTATACTATCATTAGAATTTAGTTATTTACGTCTATTATTATACTTAATTATATTAATAACAAGAGATAACAAAATAATTAAAATATATTAAAATCTCTTTATATTAAGTTAAAGAATATTAAAGCTTGTTAATAAATTTTGCTAAAGAGTTTGTCTATAAAAATTGAGTATTTTAACAATATATTGTAAATTAAAAGTAAATAAGCAAAAGATAATTTAAATAAGACTTTTCTTTTACTAACACAAGTTCGAGAATATATATTATTTCTTCGTAAATTAATTAATGTCAAAGCATATTAAATTGAGGCAAACAAATCGAAATAATAGTAAGTTAAATATTTCTCGAACAATAAACAAATATCGCTCTCGATTAATAAAATATTAAGATAGATAACTTTACAAGTTATTTGCGTTTATTTACAAAAAAGCAAGTATATAATCTAGCAATCTATTGTTTTTGCAAGATAAAATTAATATTACTTGTCTCTATATAAAGAAAGACTTAATAGAAATATACAAAAATTAGTATAAGATTTTATTTATTAATATTACTCGATGCCTATAAAGATACTAGCAAATAAAAATCAAGAAATAGAGCAACTTAACATTTAAAGATATACTTAATCTCGATAAATAACTTTATTATAAAAATAATTAAAACAGTAAATTATCGAATCGAGTATTGTTATTTGATTTTACAATATTTAATGATGCTTTGTCTTGCTTAGAACTTAAGCAAGGCTTATTATTAACTAGATTATTTAAATAATAAAAGAGTAATTGTTAATTAAATAAAACTCAATAAAATAAATCAATAAAATTCGAATTATAAGCAAATAATTTAGATACTATCGAAAAAAAGAAAAATGATATTGATATTTTATCGATTCTTTAAATAAAGAGTTTTAGAAAGTTTATAATTTATATTTTTCGAAAAATTAATTTTTTATCTTGCGTTGTTCGAAATCTTTAAATAGAGTATATTTATTTACTTGCTCTTAATTTCTACAATAACAATTATAGCAAATCTTGACAAACAATACAATACTCTTTGCAAAAAGTATATCGAAACAACAATAAAAAAGATTTAAATATTTGTTTAAAAGATGTTTGCAATTATCGATTTATATTTACTTTAAATATATAATGCAAGTTGTTTTCGAAATAAAAAATAAAAAATAATATTGTTGTTAAATAAGTTTGTTCTACAAGTAACAATATCTAAAGTATATAAAACAAATATTAAGACACTTCGAATTGCAATTTTAAATAAATTTCGAATACAATATTTCAATATCGAAACAATAAAATTAACAAGAGATATTTATATCTTTGTATTGCATTATTTACGTTTGTATTATGTCTTTTTAACATTAATAAAAATTAGTCTAATTAATAATTTGCAATTAATTAAAGAAAGACTATAAATCAAGAGTTAACTAAATACTAAGATAAAAAACAAGATATACAAATATATACTTATTGTTACTATAATTACAAGAATTAAGCTAAAAATAATAATAAGAATATTTTATAAAAAACAAAAAAGAAACTGTTATATCTTCGATTTAGACTTTTTTTTAGTTGTTATATATATAATTAGCAAAATATATTTGCTATTGCAATTTCAAATAGCAATAATCTTAATTTAAGACTAATATTTTTGCAATAACTAAGTAGTAAACTATATATACAAGTTAGTCTACTCGAATTAAATGTATTTACAAGAAAGAGAAAATTGCTAATTGTATACTTTCAAATTGTTTAGCCTTAAAGTTAAAGTTAATTTTTAATTAAATATTTCTTTTATACTTCAAAGAACAAAGTATTGTTAACAAAGAATAGAAACTAGATTAATACAATAAGTTATATATTATAAAATAAATTTGAAGTTTATTTCTTAAATTATAAGCTATTAAAAAAGAATTACAATCTCGAATCTAAACGTTGTTACAATATTTAATAATTCGAGAATTTCTTTTTGTTAGACAAAAAGAATAACTTAGAACGCAATATTATAATTATAATTTTTTTTTATAAATTCGATTTTAAATTTTTAACAAGAAAGAATACTTTTAATAAGATATATATAGAGACTATATATATTGAATGGTTGATTAAGAATTATAATATTAACAATAGAATTGTATTAAAACAATCTAAATAAACTAAAATATTTACAAAAGATTTTATATACAAACTATTAAGATAGTTGCAATAATTCGAAGTATATAATAACATTTTTAAATTTAGTACAATACAATTAAGTTTTATAAACTATAGTTAGTCTAATACAAACTAACATAGTCTAAAATTGCAACAATATTAAAATATACTTTAATATCTTCTTTTTAAGTAGTACTTTTCTCTAATTTAATACTTTAATTACTAGATATTCGAGTAATTAAAATTTACTAATTTTATGTAAAATGCACTTTTAGAATTAGATACAACTAGAGTTTCTTTATATTTGTTAGTTTAATATAATTTGACTTAATTTAATAATTTGTATAAAATATAAGTTTAAAATTAAACGCCTTTAGAACTTCTTTATAATTATTAATCTAATATAGTTTAACTTAAGCTAATAATTGTATTGTTAGTAAATATTTTATAATCAAGATTTATTGTTGTTGCTATCTAGAAATTAATAGTTATTTGAGATATCTTAATTAATTAAAAATACTATTAGTAGCAAAAATCTTCTTTAAGATTCAAAAATAAAATAATTTTTTGTATAGTAGATAGACTAGATTTGTTATTTAATAAAACTCGAGATAAAAATTTAATATATAGACAAAAAAGACAAGTTATATAATTTTGCTTTTCGTAAATTTAGTATCTATTATAGAGACTTGCTTTAAAAATATCTTATATATTCTTTTGTATACTAAATTTAATTTGCTTAATAATTCTTTAAATTACTAGTTAAAACGCTTTTAAAAGCTAAAAACTTCAATTAAATAACACTATTTTACGTTAGCTTATATTAAATAATTGCAAAAATTAAACTTATTTTAAATCTTATCTTTATCTCTTTATCTCTTTAATTTTCTCTTTAGTACTCTAATAAGTTTTAACTGTATTAGTGTATCTATTAGCAATTAATATATCTTTTTAGAATAGCAATTGTATTTGATTTTAACTTAATCTTTCTTTTACAATCTTAATTAAGAATTTATATGAAAAATAAGTTTTAAATTATCGACCTTATAATTAATAAAAAGTATAAAAGAATTATTAATATTTTAATTGCTAAGCTTAAAAAGCAAAATCTTATAAATAAATTATTAATAACAAAAGATAATAAGCAAAAGCTTTAAAATACTATTCAAGAATTTTAAGCAATATAATTAAGATTGTTTCTTTTTCTTCATTTAAGTTTGATATAATCTTAAAAGACGCTCAATTATATGGTATAGAATATCTATTACTATAACAAGCAACAAGTAAAGAAGAAGAAGTTGTTAACAATTATTAAAAGTTGTAAACAATCTTAAAGTACTATAATAGCTTAGTTCTTCTCTTAAGAGAGCAACGTTGCAAATACAATCTTCGAAATTTATTCTATAATAAATAATATCGACATAGTTTGTTTCTTTGTTATAAATGTTTTTAAAAACAATATTAAGAAGTTGTTCTTAACAAACTAAAGTTTGTTTATTTTAATTTTAATCTCTTTCGAAGCTTTGTCAAGCAAAATATATTAACAATTCGAGTTCTTTAATTGTAAAACAATTTTATTTATATAAAGAACAAAAGATACTAGTATGCGCAACTAAGACTATAATAAAGACAACAAATTATTTGTTTTTAAATAGATAAAGAAATAAAGAGTAAGTAACTCTTAATATTAACGCAAATTAATAGATATATTAATAAGTAATATAGTTATAAAGAAGATACAATTGCTTGGGCAAGAAACTTAAGATTTAACAGAAATCTTAAGTAATAAAAAGAGAAATTCGACTAAATTTAAGTATAAATCTACTTTTATATTGTTGCATTTCTATACTTTATTTTATAGATTTACTTTTTTGTTATTGCAATCTTTTACTTTATTTTATAGCTCTATTGTTACGTTGTTGCGCTCTAATATCTTATCTCTTAAATTTACATCTATTTAATTGCGCTCTTATTATTTTTTTAAATTTACGTTTACGCAATCTTAATTCTTTTTATTATTAATATTGCTAAATCTATCTTAAGATATTGTAGATTAAATCGAAGACAAAATTAATTGTTTGTTAAAATATACAATACAAGAGATTATAAACAATATATATATTAATATATTTAAAAATAATATTAATATTAGATTAAATTTGTAACTTAAAATTGTATCTAATATAGTACAAAATATTAAGAATTTCGAAAAAAAAATAGATTTATCTATAATAAACGCAACAATATTATAAGTCGAATTTTATATCTTAAAATTAAAATATAAGCTTATTTAATTGCTAGACTTAAACAACTAAAGTAAACAACAATATTCGACTATATAGATAAAATCAAATAACTTAAATGCTACAATTTTATTAAATATTTATAACTTTTTTACAAGAAGATACAAGAGAAATCTTAGCAAATTAAGTTTAAAGATATAACAATAGTCTTCGACAATTTCTAGTTATATAGTATATATTAAATATAAAGATTTAAACAAAAATATTGCAATAATTTCTTCTATAACAATATAAGATTGAACAAGATATAATATTTTCTTATATATAAATTAATATCGAAATATATTAGACTAATATTTTTAGACTACAACAATAATTAATTTAATTGCTTTTACAAAATAAATAAATATTGCTTTAAATTAATAAAAAATAAAGAAAATCAATTTTACAAAGTATTTGCAATCTTCGACAAAAAGAAAATTACAAAATCTAGATAATCTTTGTTCTATTTAAGAGAAGATTAAGATAACTTGTTTGTATATCGAGAAAAGTTTATTGCGTTAATTTAAAGTTAAATACAATTTAATACTAATTATAGTTTCAAAAAATATTCAATTATATTAGCTTAATAAATTCGATAAATAAATCAATTTTATCTTTGCAAATATCTTAAATTTTAATAAGTAAATTTAATATAAAAAACTTATAGCAATTATAAATTGAATAGAACAATATTAACAAAAATACTAATTTTAGAAGACAATATTTTGCGACAAGAAATTAATCGATATTTTATAATTACAACAAGTAATTTATATTACTTATAAATTGCAAATTAATTTGTTATAAAAAAGTCTTTGCAATTTAACAAAAACAATAAATTACTTTTTATAAAAATTATATTTTGCAATATTATATAGATAAAAGTTATTAAAAATATATTTTATTTTAATTTATCTACTTTTAAGATTTTTAAAAAACTAAATAGTTAACAAGAGTATTTCGACAACAAGAAAATAGTTGTTGCTTAAGCAAAAATTAATAAACTCGATAAAAAGATTTTAAATTATAAGATAACAAAGCAATTATTATTAATAAAAAAAATAACTATATCGATTGTTTATCGATTTAGCAAATAGAATATTTTAAAAATATTATAATTAATATTATTTACTTAACTTTAATTTTATCTTGCGTTATTCGAGATCTTTAAATAAAAGAAGAGTATTTACTTGCTTTAAAAATCTATATTTAAGATTATATTAAATCTTAACAAGCGTTTTAAGACTTTTTAAAAGAAAAATTTCAAAGTTATAATTAAAAAGATTTAGAAGCTTGCAAAGACAGTTTTAATAATTATTAATATATTTATATTGCGCAAATCAAATATTAGTTGCTTTAAGAACAAAATATTTAAGAAAATATTTTTATTAAACAAACTAAATCTAGAAATAATAATATCAAAAATATTTAAGACAAATATTAATACTTTGCAAATTGTAATATTAAATAAACTTCGAACATATTATAAGAACGCAAGAATTGTAAAAGTAGCAAACACTATATATAGATCGACGCTATATTGTTTTCGAATATATTTTATATTTTCGATATTAGCAAAGATAACTTTAAACAACAATTTAAAACTAATCGAAAAGAAGCTTCAAAATAATAAATAATTAAATTTAAGTATAAAAAACAATTTGTATTAACTAAATTTTAATATAATTGTAAACTTAAGTTCTAAACTAAAACTTATAAAGAATAAAATTAAAAAAAGAATAAAATTTACAACAAAGTTTCTTGTCTTTATAAATTTCTTAGTTATTGTCAATCTCATAAATAGAGTATGCTTACTATATTAAAAATAAAGAATAAAGATCTTAATTTAAGATTAATCTTTTTGCAATAATTAAATATAAAGTTGCGTATTCGATTTAAGCTATTTGCGTTTAACTTATTTACAAAAAAGAGAATAATCTTAATCGACGCTTTTTAAGAGATAAGAAATTTTAAAAGCAAAAAAATAATTAAGAAAAACAATTTGCGCGTACTAGTAAAAACATATATTCTAAAAAAAAAAAAATCTAGAAAAAGACAATTAACTTTATATTATAAAGTTAAATTATTAAGCAAATCAAGAGTTGCAAATTAAATAAAAAGAATAATAATTTATATAAAAGATAAAATATTTTAACGCGAAATTTGTTAATTTTAATCTTTTAGAAGAAAAAATAATTATAAATTAGACAATAATAGATCTAAGCGCAATTAATTATACAATACAAGTTCGTATTAAGAATGACAATGAAATTATATTTGTTAAAAATAAGGTAATTTTGTTAAATAACAAGACAATTATATAATTAGACAATAAAGACAAAGAGACTTAAGAGAAAAGAAATCTAAGACTAAATAATATTTAAGTACAAAATTGCAAAGAATATAAGTAGTTTCTCTTGCAAGCTTTTTGCTTTAATAAGATATTATTATAAGTATTTTAAATAAATTAATTTGTTATACTATACTTAAAAACTATTTAAGCAATATTTTTTCTATATTTGCGATACTATATAATCGATACTATAAAAACAAGTTAAGCAATATTTTTAAAGCAAAAATAATTAGTCTAATTAATTGAAGATTAGACTAATACAATTTTAACACGCTAGCAACTATTGTTATTAATAGAAGAGATCTAATTAAATTAATTATATTAAGTTAAACTAAATTAATTTAATCTTAAGTTAATTTTGCAATTGCGTACTTTATTGCTTTTACTTTCTTACAATTATTCTACTTAACAATTCTCGTATATTGCGCTCTTTGCTTCTCTATTACTATCTATTTATTCTTTTTTAAACGCACAAAATATAATTGCTATTAAAATTATTACAACAAGAGAATAGACTTTAATAAAGAAGTCTACAATTTAAGAACTACTCTTTAAAAAGAAGCTAGAAATTTTTCAAAATTTTTTTGCTAAAAAACTATCTTTTAGCAAACTTAAACAAATTAGAAAAGTAATATTCAAATATTGCTTGTTGTCTTGTCTAAGATTGCAACTATATATATATTTATTATTAAATTATTGTCGAAGCAAATTATTTTAATTGCGAGCAATAGCAACGCAAGACTACTAGATAAGACTTCTAAATCTTTGTTAATTATTGCTACAATTGTATCGAAAATAAGCTTTTATATATTAAGAGCAATCTATCAAATCTACTAACTTATACAAAACAAAATTTTAATTTTAATATTAAAATTAATTGCTATAATTGTTAATAAGAAGTAAGTAATTAAGCAATCTTAAATAGTTAATCTTATATCGCAAATTCTATTAAGCAATTTAAAGTCTATTGTATCTATTGTATTAAATACGTCGCAAGCTTTATTAATTTACTTCTAATCTTTAATCTCTTTAATATAAAAGCGCATTAATATTAATGTTAGTATCTTTCTCAATAACTTTAACAAATATAAACTAAAAATTATATTTTTATTAGAAATCTATTTAAAAGCAATATTAGACTCAAAATATTATAAGTAAGCAACAACTATTGCACAAACGTTAAGCAAAATCTTTATTGCAAAAAGCTTGCAACAAATTTTAAAATCTACTTGCTTTGCTATTATATAATTGCTCTTCTATAGCAAGCAACATATCTCTTTACAAATTTATATTAGATAATAATAATAATTCTAGAACAACAATTACAAATCGAATTTAAAATAAAATAATTAAGCAAAAAAGCTCTATAATTAAGAAGCAAAACGCAATAATTTTTAGATTTTCGATATATTACAATATGCTTTTAAAACAATATAACTCTTAAAAACACAAGATTTTAATTTTTTTAACTAAATTTTTTTTAGAGCGCAAATTTTAATTTTTGTTTTATTCGAATTTGCGAAGTAACAACTTACAATATCTAAAATTGCTATTTAACAACATCAAAATTACTTATTTTTAATTTAGAGTATCGAGACAATCTAAAGACAACTCTATTTAAAAGTATTAAAAGATTATAAAATTAATTAATTTATTGCTTAAAGTTATAATAATATTTAACTACAAAATCAATCTAAAAAATCTATAATCGAACAAAAAGTCTCTCGAATTTAATTAACTTGTAAAAATAATATAAACAAATATTGTTAAAAGACTTGACAATAATTAATTTTCTTCAAACGTAAATTTAATATTAATGTTAAATAAGATTAAACAAGTAAGTATCTATAATACTTTAATAATATCTTTAATAACTAATATTGTCTTAGCTATTAAATTGTATTAATTATTGTTAAATTTATATAATAAAAAAGATACAAAATATAATTTGCAATTAATACCCTTTTACAAATATTAATAAAATAGAATTAAGAATTAAGATATTGCTAAGTTCTAATACTTTTTTAATTAAAAAAAGAATCGAAGTTAATATTATATTAGCACGTGTTACGTTGTTAACAAAAGTAAAAATCCAATTAATCTTTTCTAGTCTCTATTATAGTTAAAGTTATATTGCGAATTTTCTTTGACAATAGCAATAACAATATAGAAAGAAATTTAAATTATAAACAAATATTTGAGTTTTTGTTATTAATTGCTATTATGTTAATATATACTTTAATATATTGAACTATCAAAAACTAAGAAGAGAAAAAAGATAAAATTAACAAGATTTGCTTAATTATAATTATTAATAATATTTCTATATTTTGTTTGCAAGATATATGCTAATTTGTAAAATATAAAACATTATAATAGACTTATAAGAACGTAAACAATTATGTTTGTTGTTGTGCAAACTAGTCTCGAAAGTTGTCTAAGAGAGAAGACGCTTAATTTAAGTAAATAGAATAAGAACAATAATATGTTAAATAATTAGAAGTCTATACTAAATTCTTTAATAATTCGCGTAAAAAATATAAAAAATAGCAAAAATAGCAAAAATAAAAAAATACAATTGTTAAAAATTAAAAAAGACAAATAATATTTTTCTTCGATAACAAGTACTAAATTGAACAAGAGAGAGATATGTATATTAATTGATTATTAGACTAATCGTTAAATTGATCTCAAATTGTTAGATTTGAGAAAAGAGACTTTTTGACAAGATAAAAAATAAAATTTTGGATTTAAATAAAAGAAATTCAACTAATAGTTGTTTTTTATAAAATAAACTCGAAGAAGATATTTATGTATTATTGAGAAAATAAATAGATAACAAGAGCAATAAAGAGAATAAGTCGAATAAGAATTTAAATAATATTGATACTACAAAATCTATTGTTGTAAATAATAGTTACTCAATAATTTAAATTAATAATTAATTAATTTGTATAGCACAAGACAAATATCGTCGAAATCGCAATTTAAAGATAATAATATTGCAAAAGATAAAAATATTTATATAAGCATTATAATCTAGTGTTAAGAGATTGTACTAATACTAACGAATTTATTTGTTAAATAAAAGAGCAAACTAATATTAATAATATAAATACTTAGAAAAGTTAAGATATAGAGAATATAAACAACAACTATTTAATCTTTCGTTATAAGAAAGATATCTTTATTATAAT
>JAABUZ0100001973.1_pt1 | contig 36065 bp, 36 predicted proteins | sample 5562091 | NCBI WGS metagenome assembly JAABUZ01 (sample SAMN12813069, study PRJNA571459) | rock metagenome | isolation source: Antarctica rocks | place: Antarctica: Victoria Land, Linnaeus Terrace sud | collected 2015-12-21 | reverse complement strand
TGTGGCCCCGTTGAGATGGAGTTGTTCCAGTGCCGTGCGCTGCTCCTGGGGCAAAGCAGAAACAAATTTCATGCAGGTATTCTACCCGCAACCTAAATACCTGATTTCTTTTGTACACTTACTTAGGCGTGTTTTGCCAAAGGTCAACCCCAGCCCCGCGCCCTTGGTGCGGCCCTTGTCGCGCGGATCGGGCATGCCGGGCACGGCTTCGCGGCCCCAAAGCGCGTGATGCACGAAATGGGGCGACTCGCCCAGCCAGTGCAGCGGCTCCTCGGCCACTGCCCATTGCTCGCGCGACTGATAGGAATGCACACGCTCCATGGGCATTTCGACGTCTGTTAAATCGCCGACGCCTTCCATGTTGCTTTGTCCGGCCAGCACCCACAAATCGCCTACCAAGACGTTTTGAGCCCCGGCGACTTGGTACGGGCCGCCGGTCGGCACTGTGACTTGTTCGCCGCTGCCTAGTGTCACATGGGCCTGGTCATCCAAGCCGCGCTGCAAGACTTGATGATCCTCGATAGTCATATGCTGCGTGTTGTTCCTTCGGGAAAGTTGAGGTGCATGCGGCTGGCTGTCGGCGCGGACTGTCCTTTGTACTTGCTGCCCAGACCGGGGTGGCCGTAGGGACGCTCGGCGGGCGTGGACATGGCAAAAAACGAAATCTGCCCGATCTTCATGCCGGGATAAAGTAAAATCGGCAGGTTCGCGACGTTGGACAGCTCCAGGGTGATGTGGCCGTCAAAGCCGGGGTCGATATAACCTGCCGTGGCATGCACGATCAGCCCTAGTCTTCCCAAACTAGACTTGCCTTCGAGTCTCGCCACCAGGTCATCGCCGAGTGAAATGCGCTCTATTGTGTTGCCCAGGATAAACTCGTTGGGATGCACCACAAATGACTCGCCTTCGGCTACTTCCACCAGTTCGGTCAGCTCGTCCTGCGGGGCTTTAGGATCAATGCAGGGGTAGCGATAATTACGAAACACGCGAAACTGCGCCGCGAGACGAATATCAATAGATGCCGGCTGCACCAGCATTTCGTCATAGGGGGCAATCACAATACGTCCCTGCGCAATGCCCTCTTTGATGCTTTTATCGGACAAAATCATGATGTTGCTACTCTCCGCCGGGCTTTACAGCGCGCTTCAGCCAGACGTAATGCGGCCCGGACAGGGCTTCGGACGCGGCAAACCCTGCGCCCTCTGCACACTGAATTCCATTGCCATTGTCGCGCGCCACACGCATCCACACTTCGGGGTAGGGACGCTCCTGAGCCAGAAACGCGCACAGCCGGGTCAGCAGTTCCTGCCCGTATCCCTGTCCGCGCAGGTCGGGGGCGACCAGCAAGTGCTGGATTTCAGCGTCCTGTTCCACGTCGTCTTCCACTATTTCGGCATACGCCGCCATGTCGCCGTCAGCTCGCAGTATCCAGGCGAAGTTTGCTTCCAAAGCCCACCGGGTCACCTGCTTGGCCGTGAGCGGAAACTCGCGTGACGCTGCCGCGTGCCACAAGTCCTGCGGGGCAGCGGCCCAATGGGCCACTTGTTCTGCTTCAGCGACCGCAAATGGACGCAGCGTAAACTCCGTCATGGCGCGTCCTGACCTGCGGCTTCCAAATCCGTGGGCGCGTGCTCGCGGCGCGGCCCGCGAGACATCGCCCCCAAAACGCCGTTGACAAACCGCCCTGATTCTGCTGTGGAGTATTTCTTTGCCAGTTCGACCGCTTCGTTGACAATGGTCGCGACCGGCACTTCGGGCCGGTACAGCATTTCAAACGCCGACATGCGCAGGATGTTGCGGTCGACCGTAGCTTGCCGGTCCAGCGCCCAGTCGGTGGAAAGCTCAGAAACGGTCTGGTCGATCTCGCCTTGATGCGCCAGTGTCCCCCTCACCAGGGCTTCCGCCAGTTCGCGGTTTGGCCCTTCCAGGGGCGACTGCGCCAGGGCATTGGCAATCACGCTGTTCGGTTCCTGCCGCCCCAGGTCCAGCTCGAACAGCATGCGCAGGGCAAGTTCCCGCGCTTCGCGCCGCGTGTTTTTGTGCGCCAGGTTGGGATGCGGCTCTGCGGGTTTGGGGGGAAGTGCACGTTTCATTTGCCCTTATTGTACCCGCTTCCCACGCGGCTTTGCCCCCTTTGCCCGCGCCAAATCCGTGCCCAAAGTCTGCCGCGGACGCCGCGCCTTGCGCCACCACCGCCCGCGCACGGGACGTGTCAGCAGCAGCAGGGCCACGAATGCCATCGCCAAAACCAGGCAGCCGTCCGCGCCCCAGTCACTCGGATGCTCCGCCCCAATCACGCCGTGCGCCTGCCGGTACAAGGCGATTTGGGTCAGCCGCACGAACCCCCACGCGCACGCCCCAATCCCCAGCCATAGCGCGCCGGGAACTAAAAACCGCCCCAGCGGCTTTGGCGCTCGCTGGCGTCGTTTTCCCCTCATAGCATTCCTTGAAAACTTCCCATGCGCCCATCTCCTCGCGAGAGCATACCTGCCCTGTTTCCCCGGCTTTCGCACGGCTTAGCGACGACGGACGGTTTTGGTCCGTCGTTGTTAAGCGCTGGCAAAGCATAAGAGACGCCTTTGATGCGCCGTACATAAAAAAGCATTGCACCGCTCCTAAGAAACAGTGCAATGCGTTAATGTCCACTGTGCAGTTGGCGATGCGATGTCAGCATCAGACGTTTGCTATTCGGCGATCCACTGGGACTCGGCTTCGGCCTTGGTCATGGTCAGTGTGACAAACTCGCCGACTGAGGCGATTGCAGTCAGGGGCAGAAAGTGATGCTTGCCGTCCGCCTGCGAGTCGTGATGCGTCAGCTTGATGCGGTCGCCGTCCAGATGATCGACAATGCCGACGTGCTCGTTGTCGGAGCCGATCACTTCCATGTGCTCTTTGATGTCGGAAGGGTTCAATGGGTTCGTTCCTCTCGGGTGTAGATAACGCCATGTTACCCGCTGCACTTTTGGCTAAACCCAGCGCAAGCCGTTTGTGACGCAAAAACGCCCGGTTATTCTCCCAGATACGTCGCCAAAAAGCGCGTGTTAATCTCCCCTTTGCGAAAGAACGCATTCGCAAATATCTTCTTGTGGTACTCCAAATCCGTCTTGATGCCCACAATCTCCGTCTCGTGCAGCGCGCGCTGCATGCGGGAAATCGCCTCGCTACGCGTTTCGGCCCAGACAATAATCTTCGCCAGCATCGCGTCATAATACGGCGGCACGTCATAACCGCCAAAGACATGGGTGTCCACGCGCACGCCCAAACCGCCCGGCAGGCGCAAAGCCGAAATATGCCCCGCACTTGGCGCGAAATCCCGGTCGGGGTCGCGGGCAGTCAGGCGCACTTCAATGGAATGGCCCTTCCACTCGATCTGGCGCTGACCAAACGGCAGCTTTTCCCCCGCCGCGATCTTAATCTGCCACTTGACCAGGTCTAGGCCCGTCACCATTTCGGTCACAGGGTGCTCGATTTGCAGGCGCGTGTTCATCTCCATGAAATAAAACGTGCCGTCGGGCGCAAGGATAAACTCCACGGTGCCGGCATTCGTATAACCCGCCGCCCGCGCGGCTTTAACGGCGGCATCGCAAATGCGCTTGCGTACGTTGTCAGGCAGATGCGGCGCGGGCGCTTCTTCCACCATCTTCTGGTAGCGCTGGGTCTGCACGGAGCAGTCGCGCTCGCCCAGGTGCAGGACAGTGCCGTGTTCATCGGCTAAAATCTGCACTTCGATATGGCGAAACGTGTCCACAAACTTTTCAATATAGACATCGGCATTGCCAAACGACGACTCGGCTTCGGTCTGCGCCATTTTTAGTATCTTGGGGAAATCTTCTTCGTTCTGCACGACCCGAATGCCGCGTCCGCCGCCGCCGCCCGCCGCTTTAATCATCACGGGGAAGCCGATTTTACTCGCAATCTTGGACGCTTCCAAAGGGTCGCGCAGAGCCGTGTTGGTGCCGGGCACGATAGGGACACCCGCCTGCTCCATGGTCGCACGGGCGGCAATCTTGTCCCCCATCATTTCAATGGCGTGGACCGGCGGCCCGATATACTTCAAGCCGATGGCATCACACATCTCGGCAAAACTCGCCACTTCGGCCAAAAACCCGATGCCCGGATGCACGGCATCGCACCCGGTGATGACAGCGGCGCTTAAGATGTTAGGAGCATTGAGGTACGAGCCTTTGGCTTCGGGCGGGCCGATACAGACAGCTTCATCGGCCAGACGCACATGCAGGGCATCGGCATCGGCCTGCGAATACACGGCGACTGTGGGGATCTTCATCTCGTGTGCGGCGCGGATAATGCGCACGGCAATGTCGCCGCGATTGGCGACCAAAATCTTTTTGAACATACGTGGGCGTTACCTGGTGTGCTGGGATGGGGGAAACAAGTTTGTATGGCTGATGGAATGGGGTGAGTATACCCCGGCGCTGCGCGCCCGCGAAATACGCAAGAAAAGACAAAGGCCCCAAGCTGCCGTGCTCAGGGCCTTGCGCGCGCCGAAAAAGCGTTATTTATTCACTGCCGGATGTGTCCGCGCCGCCGCCGGTGGGGATTTTGATGCCGCCCGGCCCGACTGTCGTGTTAGCCGGGGCTGCGGGCGCGGGGACAGGTGACTGGCCGGGAGCCAGCGTAACGGGTGCCGCATTTGCAGGGGCGGCCCCATGCCCGACTTCCGTGACTGTGCCGTTTGTCATCACAAATGCGCAGCCCGGCGCATGCACAATATCGTCGGTCACGCCGTACTTCTTCAAGTCATCCAAAGAAGGCGGCGCGGCGCCGTCATGGTCGGAGCGGTACATGGACACGGCTTGATTAATCTGCGACGTGTACACGCTGCATGCCGCTCCCTGCCCGGCCTGAATAGCCGAGCTTTGCTCGCCCGTGCGCGTGGCCGGCTTCAGCATTTTGGGGATATAAATAGCCGCAAGAGTGATAAGAATGGCGATGGCAATCAGCGACCCGACAATGGTCCACTGTCCCTGCTGATGTTTGTTGGCGTAGTTGGCCATGGTGTTGTTCACCTCAATCGTTTCGCATTCACGGCGTCAAACGGAACAATGGCTGACCGTATTCCACTGCGCCGCCGTCCTCGACTAGCACTTCCACAACCTGCCCGGCTTGTTCGGCCAGGACATCGTTCATCAGCTTCATGCTTTCGATATGCCCGACAAGCTGCCCCGCGCTGACAGTCATGCCATAGCGCGGCGGCGAGGGCAGGTGGTGAAACAAGCCCACCATCGGCGCGGCGAGAAGCACAGGTTCCCTGTCAACCGCAAGGGGGATGTCGTCGCTTGTGGGGGAAACGGACGCTTCCGCCACCGCCGAAACAGGCGCTTGCCCCAGTGCCGGGGCGGGAGCGAACAGAGACGACCCGCGCCGTACGCACACGCGCTCGCCGTTGCGCTCCATCGTGATTTCCGACACGGGATACTCGCGGAGCAGGCCGACAACTTGCTCCACCATCTCAATAGTCATAATTTAGACTTCGTTTAGATTTTTAATTTGAAGCATAGAAACTCGATAAACTTGAGGATTTGGGTCAGGCCGATCATGCACACCACGCCGATCAGCGTGTATTCAACAGGCAATGATGTGTCGCCGTGCATATAGGTGATGTGGCCCGGCGCTTCGCCAAATGAAAACCGCTTCATCACCACTTCCGAGACATTCATCATTTGCGCGGCGAATGTGCCCAGTGTTCCCCAGTCAAAGTAAACACCGATCGGCAGCAGTACCAGTGTCGCCGTGACCAGGGCTTTGTATTTCTGGCGCTGATGCTCGTTGTATATAACGCACTTGCGGCAGCGGTCGCGCTTTTCCGCGGGGCTGAGGCCCGCCCGTGCCTGCCCGAAATTGAAGGCGGCATCTGCGCGGGCGGCCTTCTGTTTCCAGTCGTCGTTGATAACCGCTTGCAGGATAATGCGTTCTTCACACATGCACCCTTCTTTGTGCCACCAGCAAGGCCCGCGCTTTTTCAGGAAGACCGGGCACTTATCGCGCACATGGTCGCGGCAGTAAGGCAGCTGCCAGCAGCTTCCCAGAAACATCTGCTTGACGGCTTTTTGCTTGGGCACGGACGCCCCATACTTCATGTTGACCCGCTGGATGGCCTGCGTTTCAGAGATTGCCCGGAACCGGCGCAGCAGGTCGGCCCCTGTCCAAAAGATGCCTGGCAGGAAAAACAGCCAGGACAGCAATTGAAAGTCCGACATCAACAGATTGACGGCATGGCTGGGCTTGAAAGTGCGCCAGTTGTACACGAACAGGGTCAGGGACGGCAAGCCCGCGTAAAAGACCAGCCCAATGCCCAGCAGCACGTAGCCCAGCTTTTCATCCCGCAAGGCGATGATAAGAAGGCAGACCACCGACACGAATGTCGTCACCTGCAAAAGCTGAAAGACCAAAGCGATGTTTGCCATCTGGCGCGTCACATCGGTGGGGGCAAGATGGTGCAGGGCGTCCTTGCTCCAAGCCCCGGAATACATTCCAGCCAGCAGAAACAGCAGCAGGACAAGAGAGATAATAAATGCGCCCCACAGCACGGGACGCGCGTATTCGTCAATCGCCAGGCCCGTGCCGCGTCCCGGCTTCTTTTTGCCGTAGTTCGGGTTGGGGCGCGGCACGGGAACAGGCCCACGCGGGGGCACTTGGGAGAGGTCAATCGGCGTCTGCATAATGTTGAATACCCTGGAACAAATAAGGCAAGGACAACAAACCCCGCCTCCAAAAAGTCGGTCAGTTTCCAGCAAAGCATCGCGCGCCGTCGTTGGCTTGGCAGCCCCCAATGGATTAGCCGGTGATGCGCCCTAAGTATTGGTCGCTGCGCGTGTCGATCTTGATTTTATCACCGACTTTGATGAAAAACGGCACGCTGACGGTGGCGCCCGTTTCCACTATGGCAGGCTTGCCGCCGCCTGATGCCGTGTCGCCCTTTTCGCTGCCTGCGGTTTCCGTCACTTCCAGTTCCACGAAGGCGGGCACTTCGACACCGATAATAGCGTCTTTGTGCGTCATCACGCTCAGTTCCATGTTTTCCTTGAGGTACTTGACCCCGGTTCCAATCTGCTCTTTGCTTAGCCCGGTTTGTTCAAACGTGTCTGGGTCCATGGCAAAGTATTCTGCCCCGTCGCTGTACAAATACTGCATGGGGCGTCGCTCCAAAAACGCCTGCTCCATGCGCTCGCCGCCGCGCCAGGTCTTGTCGATGGTGCGGCCTGTCTTGAGATTTTTAAGCGTGGAGCGCACAAATGCCCCGCCTTTGCCGGGCTTGACATGCTGGAAGTCCGTGATCGTGTAAATGTCCCCGTCCATGACGATGGAGATGCCGTTGCGAAAGTCACTCGTATCCATAGTTCAATCCTCATCGGCCTTTCATTGGCCGGTGCAATAGACCTATTATACCACGTCCCTTTGTCCCGTGCAATGACATGAATTGGCCTGCTTTCGGCAGGAACACGCCCGCGCTTTGTCGAACGTGGACACATCATGTCCAACACAGAAGATCAAACGCCCCCCGTTGCGCCGGATGCCCCCGCGCCGCTACCTCCCCCGGAAAACCGCCTGCGTCGCCAATTGATGAAAGGCTTTGTCGGAACCCTTGTCGTCGGGGCGGTCACTTATTTCGGCTGGACCCGTTACCTGTTCCCGCCGCGCCCTCACGGGCTACGGCTTGGCCCCATCGCCGACTTTGCGCCCGGTGCGCCGCCGACATTGCTGCCTCCCACCGGCAACGCTCAGTACGCCGTTCAAAGCACCGGGCAGGGGGAGTTTATCGTGCTGAGCGCTGTCTGCACCCACCAGGGCTGCTCGGTGGGCTGGGATGCCAAGGCGGGCAATTACCTGTGCCCCTGCCACCTGGGACGCTACGACACAAGCGGCAAGGTATTAAGCGGCCCGCCGCCCCGCCCGCTGCCTGCTTTGCCACACCACGTCCAGGGCGATACGCTGTACTTGAACTCCTGAAAGTGCGTGTAAGACTACTCCGGGTCTGCCGTACCAAGCGGCACGATCTTGGACATGCCCCCACTGTCGCGCGAGATTTGCCGCAAAAGCTGCGTGCCCTCAAACGTCCTGTCCACGCCGGATGGGTCGCGCCCAACCAGGCCGATGGTGTAGATGCGCGCGCGGTGAACGTTCATCTCGCGGACGCGGCGCGCGAGCAGCGCAAAGTATTCGTCCCGGTGATTGCTCGCAAGGTCCTGAAAGGTGTCGTCTTCGGTCGGGTCGCCGTCAGTGATGAGGACAACCACGTTGACACCCGGCATCGCAAGGGCCAAACGCATAGCGCTGTCTAAATTGGTGCCGCCCCCGATTTGCAGCGTGGACAAAAAGTACGATGCCCGCGTCACCATGTCCGGCGTGGCCGGGTCCAGTTGGTCGTCAAACACATGGGAATGGTCGCTGAACGTGATGATGTCGAACGACTCGCCCGGCACCAGGCCCGCCATCGCGTCCCTAAGCTCCTGACGCGCCCGGTCAATGCGGCTGGTCATGCTGCCCGAAATGTCCAGGATGTAGACAATGTGGCGAAGCCCCTCGCCTCCACCCGCCCCGCCGCTCCCAATGCCAAACGGCCCGCCCCCGCCGCCGCTGCCTGCCCCCGATGACCCGCCTGACCCTTGCCCTGTTTTATCGCCCTGACCCCGTCCCTGTCCGCCCGCGCCGCCGGAGGGAACCGCGGGCAAAGCAGGCGGCGCAATAATCTTGACCGGCGTCAGCGAAATGGGGGCCGCACCCAATTTTGGTTTCAAGAGGGGAATGCGCGCGATTCGCGCGGGTGTCAATGTCGGCACACTCGCGGGTGCGGCAGCGGCGGGCGGGGCAAGAGCGGGCGGCGCAATGGCTTTGTGCCCCGCTTGCCTGCCCTGTCCCGCCGGGGCAGGCCGCGCGGCTTCCACGGGGTGCGGGCGGGCGGAGGGAGCTTCCGTGGTAGCCCGCCGGGTCACGCGCGGACGTTCCACGGTCGCTCGCTGCACGACACGGACATGATGCCGTGGCGTAGGCGTGTGATGCGGCGGCACGCGCGGCGGGCGAACAACGAGCTTAGGGGGCTGCGGCGGCGTGGGCAGAATGGCGATGCGCAGCACGCGCGGGGCGGGAACAAAGGGCACGGGACGCGATGGGTTCCAAAAGCGCCCCACCAGCATCAGAACAATGATGTTGACGACCAGTGAAGCCAGAGCGCAAGCCCAAAGCCGGGGCGCACGAGGCCGCGCCTTGGGCTGCTGGAGGCTGGGCACGATTGTCGTGCGGCTAATGTCAACGTGTGCTGTTTTCCCCGCCATAGACTATTCAAGACGGACAGGACGGGCGGGAAGTTCCGAACTCTTGGAAGCGACAAGTGGAAACGGAACACAGTGGAAGACTGTGGTAAGTAGCTTGACAAACAATCATTCGACAAATAGCCACAACCGTAGCGCCTTCTGATCTTATCAACGCCAAGGGTGGTACTTATCAATACCAGGGTACCATGTACGCGTCGGGTGTGATGGGCGGGCTGGCCCCGACAAGTCTTGCCAATCACTACACCGGCCAGACAGGCATTCACTCGGACGGCTCCAATTTCCTGCTGGGCGACGGTCATGCGAAATGGATGCGCGGCCCGGCTGTTTCGCCCGGCCACACCGGTACGGCAGGTCAGTACCAGAACCAAACTGCCGGTCAGGCTGCGGCGACCGACAAAATGTACCTAAACAACGGAACATCGGCGGCAGCGGCAACGTTCAGCCCGATCTAGTCAAACACTTGGTGCGAAGGATGGAAAAGCCAAAGGACGGCCCGGTATCTTCCTCTCCACCTGCACTCAAACGAATAAAAGCGCCGGGGCATCTGCCCCGGCGCTTTTGTGCGTCCTGTTACGCTTCACCCCATGCGCAAACAAAACGGAGCCAAACCAATGCAAATATGGATTGAGCCGGCGGGCCAAGGCCCGGAAAAGCGCGCCATGGGGGATTTGGCCCGCAACGCGGCCCTGCGCGTACCTGTCCCGCAGGCAGAAAGGTTTCTGACGCGCACGCCTAACCCTTGCTGCGTGTCAGGACATTGGGCGCGCTGTCTTCGCCGATGGTCAGGGTCAGGGTGTCGCCGTCCAGGTGAAACGTGCCGGACTGGGTCACACTCGCGCGGGTGGGAATCTCCTGCACCTTGCCATCTACGGTGTAGGAGCTAAACGTCTCGGTCAGCGTGCTGCCGCTCACCGAATAAGTCCCGCTTGCGCCGTTGCCCGCCCCCGCCGTCGTGGTGAACGTGCCGTTGTCGCGCAGGGTGATGGACGACGGCACGCTGCCCTGTCCGCCCGGCAGGATATGAGGGCCGACCCATGTCCCGACCAGGCCGGGCTTGTGCGCGCACCCTCCTGCCAAAACCAGAAAAGCCAGGGATGCCGAAACGAAAGTCGTGTGTGTCAAACGCATGGTGGCCCATTCCCCATCGCGGGCCGTGTTTCCTTCCTGGCCTTGATGCGGCGGCGTTGTTTGGGCAAAGCTTCGGCGTTTGCACGGCAGAGCGAGCCATGAGCAACGACGGAACAAATTCGTCCGTCGTCGCTATGCCATGGAAGCGCCGGGGAAACAAATCAGCAACGCCGAGGCAACGAGGGCAAAAGCCCGCATTTTTCCCATGACGCCGCTCGTGCGCGCCTGCCGAGAACAAAGGGGAAAGAAGGGAAATCCCCCGTGCTGCAAAAAGCATTGGCGGCGGCTGTTGTTCTGGCCGCCGTTGTCAACCTGGGAGCAAGCTTTGGGACGGGAAGTGTCTCGTTCGTTCGTACCTTGCCAAGCCGCGAGCCGTCTGCTATAATCACAGCGACACTGCATTTTTTCGCAGGCAAAGGAAGCTTAGATGAACACCACAACCACGCCCCTGTCCGCCGCTTTGCTCGTCGTCGCTGCCCTCGCGGGAGCCGCGCAGGCTGCCACGCCCGCCAAAACAGCAAAGCCCGCCCCCATGGTCACGCTGTACCAGGCAGCCAAGTGCCACATGTATTACACGCCCCGGCAGGCCAAGATTTATCGCTACGTTTGTCCCGACAGCAAGGGCAAGATGACCAAAGTGATGGTGACGCCGAGCGTCGCCAAAACTGAAACCGCCAAAACCAATGCCCTCCTCAAGGCTGGCGACAAGCCTTTCTAGCGCTCCTGTAAACGCAGACAAAAAAAGGGCGCAGGACTTTTGTCCTGCGCCCTTTTGCCGTGTTGTTGGCGTTAATCTTCGTTGGACAAGGCATCCAAACCGACTGCCTGCCGGTGCTCGGCCAAAACAGTCTGGGGCACCTGCTTTAAAAAGAAGTTGATGGCGAACAAAGCAATCCCGATGTCGTCGAGCGGGCCGATGACAGGGATATACTGCGGCACGTTCAGCGGACTGACCGCAAATATGGCCGCGCCGACAAGCACTGCCTTGGCAAAGGCCGGAACGCGGGCATCGCGCAGCAGGCGCTGAAACAAAGCCATTTGTTTGGGGCCTTGCTGGAGCAAAGACTGCCAGCCGCCCGCGCGGCGCGTCATAGAAAGTAAACGCCAAAGTTGTTTCGCGAGGTTCATAATGGGTTCCTTGAATGCAAAGTTAAGAAAGGGTCGTCCCCTGCTCTTATAACCTTTCGCAGCCCTGTTTTGTTCCACGGAATACACAGTCAGTGTCCCGCCGAAAGAACAACAGGCCGGAGTGTTCCATACAAGCTTTCCCAAATTCCGGCAAACACGAACACAACCGCAAATAAAACCTGAAACGCGCGTCCTCCGCGCAGGGCCAGCGCGGGCCAAAACCAGGAAATATACCAGGGAAACGCAAATCCCAGGCCGGTCAGCATGAACACGGCGCTCCACACGCTCCAGGCGGGCAGCCACGGCGTCGGCATACGCCTGCGTGTTCCCAGCCAGACCGACACAGCCACATAAGCCAGCCCGGCCCAAAGCAGGCCGCCATGCCCGTTCTGCGTCCGCCGGTGGAGGGTGTCCCAGATGGCGCTGCCGTGCCAAAAGCAGGCATAGCCCAGTACAAGAGGCAGCAGCATCCCGGCAATCAAATAAAACATGGCCCTGCGCCGGGCGGGTGCATCGGGCAGAGTGCGTTTGATGTCCAAAAGCAGCCACGGCAGCAGCACCAAAGGGAGCAGCTTGATGCCCGCGGCCAAACCCAGCCAAATGCCCGCCCGTCCGTGCTTGCGCTCCAAAAACGACGCAAAGGCCGCAAACAGGCATGCCATCATCAGCAGGTCGTTGTGCCCGCTGCCTGTTCCTTCCATCAAAAGCAGGGGGCACGTGCCGACCAGCAAAGCTGCCAGCCGCCCGCGTCCCGGCTGCACGTGCTCGGCGATGCGTCCCGCGCTCCAGGCCAGGCCGCACAAGGCGAGCGCCTCCACAAGCTTCAAGTATAATACTTGTCCCCACAGCCACGAATGCGGCAAAGCATCGACCAGAGCCACGCTCAGGGCCGTCCACACGGGGCCGTAGACGGTGGGCAAGTCCCACGCCAAAAAATACTGCACGGGGTCATTGGCCCAGTGCAAAAACGAATACGGCAGGGCCACATACGGGTTTTGGTCGTACAGCACCGCCAGTCGTCCCGACGCGGCATACGCATAAACATCCGTAGACAGCACGGGCGGCGCAAACAAAGCCAGGGCAAACGCAAAGCCAGCCGTCAGCAGCAGGGTCGTGCGCAGGGAAGGCGCAGTCCGGCGCGCGCCGCAAACCACAAGTCCATAGCCCAGCCACAGCAGCCCCACGCCCGCACGAAACTGCCGGTTCCACTGCGCGGGCGGCAGAGGGTGCGGCAGGGCAAAATGCAGATGCTGCGCCCAGTGTGACGGCGCCGGCGGATCAATGCCCCACCAATCGGCCTGACACAGCGGCGGCATGGCGTACTGTGTCCGGGTCAGCCAAAGCAAGGCGGCCACCATCAAAGTCAGGCCCGCGCCGAGCAAGCCGCGCGCGCACACAGCTTTTGCGGCAGGGGCAATGGGAACAATCTGCGTCGGTGCGGGCGCGAGGCGGGCCGGGGAAACAATCGCCATGCGGGATACTCCTGGTAAAAGTATCGGCATGTCAAAGACGCAAAAAGAGAGGAAAGAACTTGGACGCGCTAGGCATCCAGCGTGCCGGGGGCAAGATCGGGGGGCAGCGCGGCAGGACGCTCGATCGCACTTTGCATTGCATAATGCGCGCCACTCTCCGATGACTCATGGAAACCCTGCATGGCATCCAGGACATGAAACGCCAGGTCGCCCGACGCCCGGTGCGGACGCCCCGACCGCAGGGCGTAGGCCATGTCGGCGACCCCGATGCCACGGCTGTTGCCGGCATACGGGCGCGTGACAGGCACGTCTTCCCAGTCCGCCCCATTCCGGCGTTTGATACGCACCGGCCCGCCAAACGTATTGGGATCGGGCACGGACAATGTCCCGTCCGCCCCGTAGATTTCTATATTGGGCAGAGCATGAGCAGACACATCAAACGAAGTAATCAGCGTGCCGATTGTCCCTTGCGCGAAGTCCATAATTCCGGCGATATGGGTCGGCACATCCACAACTATCTCCTGGCCGCGCTTGGGCGCACTGGTGATAGTCCGGGTGGGAAACGACACGCGCGTCGCGCCTGTCACGCGCCGGATCGGGCCAAGCAGCGAGACAAGAGCCGTCAAGTAATACGGCCCCATGTCGAACATCGGGCCGCCCCCCGCTTTGTAGTAGAATTCAGGGTCAGGGTGCCAGCTTTCATGGCCCCGGACCATCATGAATGCCGTCAGGGCGACAGGCTCGCCGATGGCCCCCTTGTCAATCAACTCGCGGCAGGTCTGCAATCCCGCCCCCAGAAACGTATCGGGCGCGCCGCCAAGCCGCAGGCTGTTGGCCCGTGCGAGCGCTGTCAGCTCCCGGCCCTGGGCGCGGGTGATAGATAATGGCTTTTCCACATACACATGCTTGCCGGCTTCCAGGGCCGCTTTGCAAACGCTGAAGTGGGCACGGGGAACGGTCAGGTTGACCACGATGTCGATAGCGGGGTCGGCTAATAATTCATCGGGGGTGCAGGCTTTGGGAATGCTGTGTTCGGCGGCTTTCGCATGGGCACGCGCGACATCTCGGTCGGCGCAGGCGACTACTTCCAGGATGTCAAATGTCCTGCCGCCCTGGAAATAAATCCCGCTGATGGCGCCGCACCCGATAATGCCCACTTTGGCTGTGTCCATGAAATAGCAGTCTTTCCCCGCGCGCTCTTAAGACATTCGCTAGGCGAACATCAGATACGGCTGCTCCAAGACCTCTTTGAGCCGGGCCAGAAACGCGGCGGCGGGCGCGCCGTCTGTGATGCGATGGTCGAATGACAGGCACAGGTTCATAATCGGACGGATGGCGGCGACCCCGCCAATCGGAACAACCGTGTCCGTGATGGTGCAGACACCCAAGATCGCGCACTGCGGGGGGTTAATAATAGGGTTAAACTGAGTGATGCCGTACGTGCCTAAATTGGTGATGGAAAACGTGCCGCCGGACACTTCGTCTGCTCCCAAAGTGCCTGCTTTGGCCCGAGCCGCCAGGCCCTTGAGGCTTTGGCTGAACTCGCCCAACGACTTCATTTGCGCGTCTTTGACTACGGGCACAATCAGCCCTGTTGTGCCCAAAGACACGGCGATGCCCAGATGCACGGCGGGGTGCAGCGTGATTTCCATGCCCTGCAATGTGCTGTTGAGCAGCGGGTGGTCGGCCAGCGCGCGCACGGTCGCTTTTGCCACAATGTCCGTGAACGAGACGCGCACACCGTGGGTTTTTTCAACGGCAGGCAGGACTTGCTGGCGAAAGCGCGTCGCTTCGGTCATGTCTACGCCCAACGTCAATGTGACATGGGGAGCGGTGGAGGCGCTGCGGGCGACAGCATCGGCGACCATCTTGCGCATGCCCGCAAGCTTGATAACCGTGCCGGGCTGGGCAGGCGCGGGCGCGGCTGGGCCTGCTGCGGGCGCTGCCGCTGCTGACTCCCCAGGAGACGGCTCCAGAAGCCTGCGCACATCGTCCTGGACGACTTTGCCGCCATGGCCCGTGCCGGATACGCTGCCGACCGGGACGCCGTGCTCGCCGGCCACGCGCTGGGCGAGAGGCGACACGCGACGGCTGCGTTTTGCCGCCTGCTGCTCTTCATAAAAGGCGACAACGTCGGCTTCCACCACACGTCCGTCCACACCGGTTCCGCGTCCAAATAAGCCCGCGATGTCCACGCCGTATTCGTCGGCATAGCGGCGCGCACGCGGGCTTGCGAACACGCGTCCGTTGGTTTCGGCGGGCAAGGCATCCCTATCGGAGGCACTCACGCGGCGCTGCGTGTCTCCCTCTTCCACCCTCGGATGAGGGTTAAAACTAGGATTATCCGGCTTTCCTTCGCCCGAAGGCGGGAAAGGGGCCTGGGGCGCGATCGCTTCTTCGCCTGCGCTCCCGCCCAGTAATGCGGAAATGTCTTCGCCCGGTTCGCCTAAAATCGCCACGGGGTCGCCGACCGGCACAAACATATCCACGGGGGCCAGTATCTTGCGCAGCGTGCCCGAAGCAGGCGACTCCACTTCGATGTTGACCTTGTCGGTCATCACTTCATAAAGAGTTTCGCCCTTTTGGACAGGTTCGCCCTCGGCCTTGAACCAGCGGGTGATCGTGCCTTCTTCCATGCTTTGCCCCAGGGCGGGCAGTTCCAATTTGAGTGCCATACAAAGTCTCCATTGGGTGCGGACAACAAGAGTGATTGCGCCCCAAAACTAATCGCGGCCAAATGCCTCGCGCCGGGCATCGCGGTCACGGTCGCGCTCGGCGATAGACTCGCGCTTGTCCCAAAGCTTTTTGCCTTTGCCGATGCCGATTTCCAGCTTGGCAAAGCCGTGCTCGAAGAACAATTTGGTGGGCACGATCGTCATGCCGCGCTCGTTGACACGGGTGGTGATTTTGACAATCTGCCATTTGTGCAGCAAAAGCTTGCGGCCCCGTCTTGGTTCTACATTGTAGCGGTTGCCCTGCTCATACGGCGCGATATAAAAGTTATACACCCAGATTTCGCCGTTCTGCACGCGGCAAAACGAATCCTGCAAATTGGCTAAACCGAGCCGCACGGATTTGATTTCCGTGCCGGTCAGCATCAATCCCGCCGGGTATGTTTCGTCGATCTCGTACTCGTGCCGCGCTTTGCGATTGGAAATCGTGATGGGGCGCTTGGCGGCGTCCTGCGCCTTGCCCTTTGCTGCTGTCGCCATGCCGGGGATTATACCCCGCCCGCGCCGGTTGGCGCATATGTGGGAGCGACTGGCTCAGAGAGTGTGGAGAAAGGCAGGAGAAAGGCACAGGAGGTTCCCCCGCCCTGCTCCCCGCTAACGCACTGGCGTACCTGGAAGGCGGAGGCTTTGCGATACGCAGTAATGCTTTAGCAGATACGCAGTAATGCGCAAGCATACTAGGGGCGCTCTTAAAAGCATTTCCCCAATGTTTCCCCGGCTTTGCTTAAGCTTTGCCCTCCTGTACCGACGACGGAACGATTTATTCCGTCGTTGCTTATAGCTTGGTACGCCGTCGGTATCCTGGTAAAATCCCTCAGCAAACCCTTGAAAGCGCCGCCGTTTGCCCTGTGGAAATCTCGGCAAAAGCCGAAAATAGGAAAAGCGGTGTATAATAGCGAAAATACCCCCAGGGAGAGCAATCTGCGTTGAGCATTTACGTGGTCACGGGTGGGGCCGGATTTATCGGCTCGCATCTGACAACTCGTCTGGGGCGGGCCGGACATGAAGTTCGGATTTTAGACAATCTCACCAGCGGCGGCACGCAGGAGCGGGCGGCTGACCTGGCCGGCATTCCGCATGTGTCCCTTGTGCAGGGCGATGTGCGCGACCCGGACATGTGCCGTCGCCTCTGCGCAGGCGCGGACGTGGTTTTGCATCAGGCCGCGGAAGCGTCCGTGCCCCGTTCCATTGATGACCCCGCCACGTGCGCGGCCATCAATGTCGGCGGCACCATCAACATGCTGTCGGCGGCCCAGGACAGCACGGTGACGCGGTTTGTGCTGGCATCGTCGTGCGCCGTGTATGGGGACACGCCCGCTATGTCCAAGCACGAGGCCAGCCTGGTCGACCCCATTTCCCCGTATGCGTCGTCGAAGTTATCAGGCGAGTACTTTTGCCGTAATTTCTTTCGGCTGCACGGGCTGCAAACGGTCGCCCTGCGCTATTTCAACGTGTACGGGCCGGGGCAAAACCCGGACGGCGACTATGCCGCCGTCATCCCGAAGTTTTTGACCGCGATTGCCGAAGGGCGCAGGCCGGTTATCTACGGCGACGGCGAGCAGTCCCGCGACTTTATTTACATCGACGATGTCGTGGAAGCCAACTTGCAGGCGGCATCGGGCCTGCGCGGGACAGGCGGCAAAGTGTTCAATATCGGCAGCGGGCAGCGCGTGTCGCTCAACCAATTGCTGGAAAAGCTGGAGCGCATCCTGCAAACGACCATTGACATTGAGCGGCGCGAGCGTCGTCCCGGCGACATCCGCCATTCGCGGGCGGACATTGCCGCCGCAGCGGGCCTTTTGCAGTTTTCTCCCTCAGTTTCTCTCGACGATGGCTTGGCACGGACTTTGCAATGGTACAAAGCGCAGCACGCTTTAGAAGAGGTTTCCCAGGCTGTCAGCCGGGACGGAGCGCGCCTTATCACACACAAAGGGTAGTAATCAATGAACATTTGCGTAATCGGAACAGGATATGTCGGGCTGGTGACAGGCGTCGTGTTTGCGGACCTTGGCAACGATGTCGTGTGCGTGGATAAAAACGCCGCCAAGATCGACGGCCTCAACAAAGGCATTATGCCTATCTACGAGCCGGGTTTGGAGGAGATGGTCTCGCGCAACGTCGGCGACGGTCGCCTGACATTCAGCACCGACCTGGACCCCGCCGTGCAAAAGGCCGAAGTGGTCTTTATCGCGGTCGGCACGCCGCCCCGCGAAGACGGCTCCACCAATCTGGACTTCGTGGAAGATGCCGCCAAGGGCATCGCCGCCTCGCTCAACCGCTACAAAGTGATTGTCAACAAAAGCACCGTCCCGGTCGGCACGGGCAATTTCGTGCGCGAAACCATTGAAAACAACAAGCGCCGGGCGGTCAGCTTCGATGTCGTCTCCAACCCCGAGTTTTTGCGCGAAGGCTCGGCCATCACGGACACATTGGTGCCGGACCGCATCGTCATCGGGGCCGCCAATCAAGTTGTCGCCATGCGCCTTTTGGAACTTTACGCGCCCCTCGAGCGTCCCATGATTATCACCGATGTGGCAAGCGCCGAAATGATCAAGTACGCGTCCAACGCCTTCCTTGCCACCAAGATTTCGTTTGCCAACGCCATCGCCAACATCTGCGAGGAAGCCGGGGCGGATGTCAACCAGGTCGTCAAAGGCATGGGGCTGGACTCGCGTATCGGGCAGGCATTTCTGTCGGCGGGCCTGGGCTACGGCGGGTCGTGCTTCCCCAAAGACACCCGTTCGCTCCTGCACACCGCGCAGTCATACGGCTACGATTTCCCGCTGCTGGAAGCGACGATTGCCACGAACGACGACCAGCCCAAGCGCTTTATTTCCAAGATCCACAAAGCCTTGGGCGGCGATAATCTTCAAGGCAAGACCGTGGGCGTGCTGGGACTCGCGTTTAAGCCCAACACGGACGACATGCGCGAAGCCAAAAGTTTAGATGTGATTGCGGATTTGCTGGCATCGGGCGCGACCGTCAAAGCCTACGACCCTATCGCGATTGAAAACACCAAGCAGGTCTTTCCGCAGATTACCTACTGCGCCAATGCCTACGAAGTCGCCACTGGGGCCGACGCCCTTGTCATTGTGACGGAATGGAACGAATTCAAAGTGCTGAACTTTGAGCGCCTGGCTTCCCTGATGGCGCGGGCTTTGATTTTGGATGGCCGCAACTTGTACGACCCGGAGCGGCTGCGTCGTTTGGGCTTTGAATATCACAGCATCGGACGCATGTCCGCCAAACCTTTGGGCGTGAATATCCCTTCCGATGCTCCTCACTCGGCACAGGTTGCCGTTTCTGCCCTATGATGGCCCCTGACAAGACGCCTCCCAACCCATTTGCCGGCAAAGCCGCGCTGCATCAGCGGCGCGGTGTCCGACAATTGGTCAAATTCGCCCTTGTAGGCGCAACCAGCACGGCGATTAACTTTGCCGTGCTGAACTTGATGCTGATTGTGCTGCATCAGGGCAAGTACGCTTCCGTTGTTGCGGCATTTCTCGTGTCGGTGGTCAACGGCTATATTTGGAACAAACGCTGGACCTTCCGCGAGGCGCAGGCCAAGGCGGTGCATACGCAGTTTGTACAGTTTCTGCTGGTGAACCTGGTCGGCCTCGGGCTAAACCTGCTGATTATCCGCCTGATCTCCGGCCCCCTAGAAACTGATTTTCGGTTATCCATGGTCATCGCAACCAATGTTGCCGAGCTTTTCGCCACCGCCGTGGTCGTGATGTGGAACTTCACCGCCAACCGATTATGGACGTTTAAGCACTAGGCCCCCAGCGGCTTGCGCTGTGTCCCCGTCCTGGGGTATACCAGAGCATGCCCTCATCCCCTTTTAATACCGACACTCTTGCCCCCGGTGATAACTTAGTCGCCGAGGGCATCCCGCCTATTTCCCAAATTCTGGCCGCGCATGCCGCTCGCTTTACCGAGTTTCGGCTGGCGATCAATTTGGACTGGCATCCCCAAAAGCGCGAAATGCTCCTGTCCACACGCTTCGGCAATACCGCTCAAATCCACTGGGTCAAGACCCCGCTGGGCGACCGCAAACAAATGACATTCTTTGCCGACCGCGTGGGCGGCGCGAAGTTTGAGCCGATTAATGGAAATTACTTCGTGTTCAGCAAAGACGCGGGGGGCAATGAGTTCGCGCAAAATTACCGCTTTGATCTTTCTACGGGCGACATCACGCTCCTGACGGACGGCGCGAGCCAAAACAGCCTGGGCCGCTGGGCACACGCGGGCGACCGCATGGCGTACCGTTCCACGCGGCGCACGGGCAAAGACAGCGACATTTATGTCATTGACCCCGCCGCCCCGTCCACGGATACGTGCGTCGGTGAGTTTGACGGCGGCGGCTGGTCGGTGATGGACTGGTTCCCGGACGACCAAAGCTTACTGGTCAGTGAATACGTGTCCGTCAACGAGAGTTATCTGTGGCGGCTGGATTTGGCGACGGGCGAGAAAGCGCTGCTGACCCCCAAAACAGACGAGCGCGTGTCGTATGGGCAGGCCAAGTTTTCCCTGGACGGCCACTTTTTGTATGTCACCACGGATAAGGGGTCGGAGTTTGGACAACTCGCCTGTCTGGACTGGGCGACAGGCGCACACCATATCCTCACGCCGGACATTCCCTGGGACGTGGAAGAATTTGCCCTATCGCCTGACGGTCAGACCCTTGTTTTTGTGGTCAATGAAGACGGTGCGGGCGTGCTGCATGGCCTGGACACGCGCACCAGTCAGGCTTTGTTTGTGCCGTCCCTGCCGCTGGGTTTGGTCAGCAATCTGCGCTTTCATCCGCAGGGCGGCGTGCTGGCGTTCGACCTGATCTCGGCCCTGTCTCCGTCCGACATCTACACGTGGGATTTGGACACCGATGCCGTCACGCGCTGGACCGAAAGCGAAACCGGCGGCCTGCCCACCGACAACTTCGCCCTGCCTGAATTGGTACGCTGGCCGTCTTTCGATAGCCTGTCCATATCAGGCTTTTTGTACCGCGCGCCGTCCCATTTTACTGGCAAGCGTCCGGTCATGGTTGTCATTCACGGCGGCCCGGAAGGGCAGTTTCGGCCTGTGTACCTGGGGCGCACGAATTATTATCTGAACGAGCTCGGCGTGTCCGTGCTTTACCCCAACGTGCGCGGCTCGTCGGGCTATGGCAAAACGTTTCTTGATTTAGACAACGGCCTGAAGCGCGAAGACAGCTACCGGGACATTTCGGCTCTTTTAGACTGGATCGCCGAGCAGCCCGATCTAGACCCCGAACGGGTCATGGTGACCGGCGGCTCCTATGGCGGGCACATGACCCTGGCGCTGGCGGTGCGCGAAAACGAGCGCATCCGCTGCTCCCTGGACATTGTCGGCATGTCTAATTTGGTGACGTTTCTGGAAAACACCGAAGCCTACCGTCAAGACCTGCGGCGCGTCGAATATGGCGACGAGCGCGACCCTGCGATGCGCGCCTTTTTGGAGCGGATCGCCCCGCTGAACCAGGCTCAAAACATCACCAAGCCTTTGTTCATCGTGCAGGGCAAAAACGACCCGCGCGTGCCGTACACCGAAGCATTGCAAATGGCGGCGACTGTACGCGCCAACAATGCCCCGGTCTGGTTTCTGATGGCAAACGATGAGGGCCACGGCTTTGTCAAGAAGTCCAATGCCGACTTTCTGTTTTACGCCACCATTGCCTTTGTACAACAGTTTCTGGTGAACGAATAACTTGCCCGCGTGCCGAGGCAGAGATCCCCGCCAAAAAAGCGCCCCCTCCCATTTGGGAGGGGGCGCTTTGGCGTTTTCTCAGCCTGCCTGCGCCTGCTGACGCGTCAGGGTGAACGCGGGCAGCCACTGCAAATCTTTGTCTTCATCATCGTCTTCGCTGGGCAGCTCGGGCAGGTCCATCACGTACAAAAACGCCTCCACGATGCGCGGGTCGAATTGTGTCCCCGCACAGCGGCGCAGCTCGGCGCGGGCGCGCTCGTCCGTGTAGGCGTCTTTGTAGCTGCGGCGCGTAATCATGGCCGAATACGCATCCACCACGCACACAATGCGCGCGGCGACGGGGATAGCGTCTCCCGTGAGGCCGTGCGGGTAGCCACTGCCGTCAAAACATTCATGATGGTGCAGCACGGCGTGGGCGACCGGACGCAGCGCGGGCACGTTGTGGATCAGGTCATGCCCCACCCGCACATGGGTGCGCACCAGGTCGCGCTCTTCGGGCAGCAGGGCGCCGGGCTTGTTGAGCAGGCCGTCACTGACCCCGATCTTGCCGATGTCATGCAAAAGCGCGGCGTAGGAAACCACGCTGCGCTCCAGATCGGTCAAATTGAGATGCCGGGCGATCAAACGCGCGTACCGGGACACCATCTCGCTGTGCCCGCGCGTGTACGAGTCTTTGGCTTCCATGGCATCGGCCATGACCGCGACTGTTGCGAGGTACGCTTCCTGAATTTCCCGTCTGAGCTGGGAGTTCTCTGCGGCGATCAGCGCCTGGCTGCCGACAGCCAGAACCGAGCGCACGTCTTCATCATTGAAATCGTCATCCGGCTTGTCCGCGCAGATCACAATGCCGTTCATGTTTTGCAGCAGGCTGACCGGGGATGCGATGCAGTTGTGGAACCGTTCGGTGTCCGCATTGGGCGGCGGCAGCTGGGCAAACTCTTCGGGCGTGTGCGCGACAAATGTTTCGTTGTCGTGCATCACCCGCGCGCACAGGGCCTGCAAAAACGGGGAAGGCGGGGAGGCGGGGTAGCCGTCCACCTCAAATGCCGCCCGGATTTTGACGGGCGCATCCGCGCCGCGCAGGGTGACATACACGCCGCGCGCTGCGCCGGTAATGGACAGGCACGCCTGGAGGATCAGGGCGTACACATCGCCGCTGAAGAATGTTTTGTGGATATGGGCCAGAATGCCTTCCAGCTGACGGCTGCGCACCCGCTGCGCCTCGGCACTGGCGGCATGGGCCTGCACCAGGCCGCGCTGCGCGTCCGTGTCCTGTTTTGCCTGCACCGCCTGCTCTTCCGTGGCCTGAAGATGGCGCACAAGCTGGGCATTGGCCTCCTGCGCGGCGGCCAATTGGCTGAGCAGGTCGGCGGCCTGCTGCTGCGATTCGCGCAGGGCATCGGCCTGACGCTGGGCATCGGCCAGCACGGCGCGGTAGTGAAGCTCGGCCCGGCTCAGGTCGGCGAGCACGGATTCGGGGCTGGCTAACGGCTGTTCGTTGGGAGACGGCCCGGAGGCATTGGGTTCCATAAAGCGTTTTGTTTCTCCCGAGCAAGGTTCTATTTGAACTGATTTCGCGAACGGACAGCGTGTGTTTCGCGATATGCGTTACAAATCCCTGTTTATGTCCTGAGAAAATTTTGTGCGGCTTTGTTTCTGATCCCTGCCGTGTTTTCAAGCCGAAGCCAGGGCGCACCCGGCCCGTGCCAAGCTGTGAGCAACGACGGAACAAATCGTTCCGTCGTCGGTCTGCGCTTGCAGCCAGGGGGCAGCGCTTTGGGGATGCCGCTGCGACGGCTCCCAAACAAAAAGGGTGGGCGGGGGCACAAACACGAAAAAAGCGGTCCGCCCCTCGGGCGACCGCTTTTCATTTGCACCGTACTCTTGCAAACGTAAGTTTATTATGGCATGGAAAGCGCTTCTGTTCAAGGCCCAATCATCGCGTCATGGGCTGAGTGATATGCTCTTAAACAAAGTTCAGCAAAACTAAAATGTGTATAACTGACAGTGTTTCGCCTGCAAAAAGTAAAACAAAGCCAAAGTTCATAATCGCAGGATTGTCTCAAAAAACGCGGGGCTTCCCGCATCCGCCGTGCGTCACACGCCGGCGAAAGAAAACACCCGCCGCCGGGCAAAGTCGGGTAAAATACACCAGGAAAGAAAGACAGCTTTTTACGCTGTCTTGGGGAACTCTGCTGTGCCAAAAGAAGCCCTGATTTTGTTTTCGCACGGCTCGCTGCTGTGTGGCGCGGGGGAAGCGCTGGAAGCCCATGCCGCCCGCCTGCGCGCGCGGGGCGAATACGGCCTGGTGGAAGTCGGCTATATGAACTATTCCGAGCCGACCTTTGCGCAGGCGGTCGCCAAATGCCGGGCGGCGGGGGCGAGCGAGATCCGCGTGCTGCCGTTTTTTCTCGTGCCCGGCTATTTTGTCACCACGACCCTGCCGCAGCATATCGCGCGGGCGCAAAAGGACGCCCCCGATGTGACGTTTACGGTCGCTCCCTCACTGGGTGTGGACGAGCGGCTCGCCGATGCCCTGCTGGACAGCGCCCGCGCGCCGCTGATGCCGGGTGAATGGCGCGGCGACCTGGCATCAGCGGCTCGTGGCTGCCGCGCCCGCCCCGACTGCCCGCTGTACGCCACCCCTAGCTGCCCGCGCGTTCCCGCCCCAAATACGCCTGTCCGCCCCAATGTGGAGTAAAAGATAATGTGGAGTAAAAGATTATGAAGAACGCCTTGCTGGTCATGGTGCACGGCTCTCCCCGGCCTGTTGCCAACGAAGATATGTTCCGCGTCGTGGCTATGGTGAAGGCGCGCGGGGAATTTGCAATCGTGCAGGTGGGCTTTATGGAGTGCAACGAACCCACCATCCCCGACGCGATTGACCTGTGCATCGCCGAAGGCGCGGAGGCGATTACCGCCGTGCCGTATTTTCTGCACACGGGCACGCATGTTGCCGACGACCTGCCCACGCTGTTGGAAGAAGCGCGGGAGCGTCACCCGCACATCCAGTTCGCGCTGGGACGGTATCTGGGGGCCTCGCCTTATTTAACGGATATTCTGGCCGACCGGGCCAAGGCAGTACCGGGTTCCTGAAACGCCTGGGAAGTGGCGCAAGCAAGCCCGGCGCTCTGTCATGGAGATGCCGGGCTTGTGTTGTTGATGGCATGAGGCGCGGCTGTATCTCGTGACCGATCTCTGCCGCCTGCCGCGTTATTTGGCAGGTGCAGAGGGATGGAAAGAAAAGCGCTTGATGACAATCTCCACTTCTTTGCCGTCACGAGGCGCTTTGCCGTCCACCAGCCACAGGTTGATATGCACAGGCAGCGGGCGCTGGGGAATGCAGCGCAGGCTGTCCGCAGGCAGGTACGCCCAATGCGCATACGCATTGCTATCGTCATCGCGGTGCCCGCGCAGGCATTGGAAATGGATGCCGCCGCTTTGCCACACAAACTGCTGAGTCGTATCAACAAGGCCCGGCGGCATCGCAAACGCATGTGAAGTGGGCGGTGTTCCCGCGTGGGCCGGGTAGATTGTCTCACTGGCAGGCAAAGCCGCCGGGCTGCCCCACCGGCTATATTCAATGTCGATTTCATTGGTGCCGTCCGGCCCGATGTCGGGGGACGGGTAGTTGAACAGCCCCAATACGACATTCGGGTCCAGCCGGTCAAGTGCCCCGGTCACCTGGAATTGGTAGTGTCCAAACCCGAAGCTGCGTGTTGTCGACACTTCGGCGCACCGCCACGCGCCGCCCTGATGGGTAAGTTTCAGGTGAAGCCGCCCTTGAGCGTCCACCCAAACATTGGCGGGGTTCCATTGATTGGGGCCGGGGCCGCCCGCTCCGACAGGCCGGACTTTCCAGTCATACCCGGCAAAGTGAAGGACGCGGACACCTCGCGAGGCATCGGTTTCAGCACGCGCAATTGCGCCGCTGCCAAAGATGGCGGCGGCCCAAAGCGCGGCGAAAGCCCACGCCTTTTTGGTCGAGGTGGAGACAAGAATTGTCATGTTCGGCTTTCTTCCGATGGTTCAAGCACAGTGTAGCACAGACTGCGTTTCCCGGCTTCGGCTTGCTGGCGGCAAGCCGAACCTGCAAACAGAAACCTGAGAGAACTGGGGCGGGTGAGTAATGCGACGACTGTGTGAAAGTGAATGCTGAGAAAGTGAATGCTGAGTAGGTATACTCGGTGCCGTGAATGAGATTTTGCATGGTTCGCTGCTGCGTTATGTTCTCACTTCGTTTATCACGCTCTTGGTGGTGGTAGACCCGTTCGGCATCGTGCCTGTCTTTGCGGGGCTGACGGCGGGGATGGACAGTAAAGCGCGGCAAAAGACGCTGAACCGGGCCATGCTGGTCGGATTTGGCATCGCCCTATTCTTTCTGGTCGCGGGGCAGGCGGCGTTGGGGTACTTGGGCGTGACCGTCAATGCCTTTGCGATTAGCGGGGGCATTCTGCTGTTTGCTACCGCCCTGCCGATGCTGTTCGGGCAGCGGGCGGGTCTGCAATCCGCGGAGCCGGGCGAGCCTGCTGACAGCGACATTGCCGTGTTTCCGCTTGCTATCCCCCTGCTCAGCGGGCCCGGCTCCATCACGACTATTCTGCTGCTGACCTCGCAGGCGGGCGGCAGCGGTCTGCGCATTGGGCTGCTGGTCGCCGCCTCCGCCCTTGTCTTCGTGGTTTCCTGGCTGGTGCTCAAGGCGGGCAGCGCGCTGATGGCGCGCGTGGGGGAAAGTGGCGCGCATGTCGCCACGCGCATTTTGGGGGTCGTGCTGGCGGCTCTCGCGGTGCAGTTCGTGCTGAACGGCGTTTCGGGCTACCTGCATCTGGTGCGGGGGCATTGACGGCTCACGGTACGCAGAGCAAGCCCCCCGCCCTCGCGCGTCCCCTGCATGAACTCCAGGACTTCTTGGAGGCCGCGCTCCGAAATGGCGTTGTCCAGCGCGTGCGCCGCGCCCATAGCGGCCTGTTCGGCGCGAACAAACATGGTTTGTTCATAGCCGCGCACGGCGTCCGGCCAGTCGGCATTCTCGGCAAGGGCAAGCGCCAAATCCGAGGCATCGCGCATGGCAAGGTTGACGCCCTCGCCGGAAAACGGCGACATTACATGCGCGGCATCGCCGATCAATGTCACGCCCGCGCGAGTGTCCCACGTGTGGCCGACAGGCAGGGCGTACAAAGGCCAGGCGCGGACGCGGCCCTCGCTTTTGGCAACCAAGTCCAGCAGTGCGGGTGCCCAATGGGTGAACAGCGCGGCGATCTGATGCCGGGCGGTGTCCGGGTCGGAGAAATCCACCGCGTCCCCCAATGCCCACGCTTCGGGCACGCGTAAAACGGCGTAAACGCGCACATGGGCATGGCCGTTGCGCTGCGCGATCAACGCTTTGCCGTCGCCCAGGACAAACATGAGGCCCCGGCCCACGAGGGCGGCGAGTTCGGGGTGCCGGTTGTCCACGTCATCAAGGCCCATTTCCACAAATGAGACGCCGCTGTAACTCGGCTTTGCGGTGGACACCAAAGGGCGCACGCGTGACCAGGCTCCGTCCGCGCCGACGACAAGGTCAAACGTCTCGGCAGAGTCGTTGGCAAAGGCGAGCGCGCACGTGCCGTCGTTACAAATCTCGGCGGCGCGCAGCTTGTGCCCCCAGCGCACAGCGCCTGGAGCAAGCGAGTCGAGAAGCATCCGGCGCAGGGCGGTGCGGTCCACTTCGGGGCGGTCGCCTTCCGATGCGTCCTGCTCGTCAAAAACCAACGTGCCGGCTTTGTCGTACAAACGCATGCCCTGGTCTTCGGGGCGCGCGATGGCGCGGAACTCGGCGTCAAGACCGGCCAGGTGCAGGGCGTGCTGCCCGGTGTTCGGGTGCAGGTCCAATGTACCGCCCTGGGGCCTTTCGTCGGCTGCGGCGTCGGCTTCAAAGACAGCGGCGGCGATGCCGCGCGTTTGGAGGATGCGGGCCAGGGTCAGCCCGCCGGGGCCGCCTCCGACAATGGCAATGCGGGGCTGCTGCATGACATTTCTCTTTTCTGGGTTGTTACGCAGCTTTAGTATAGCATTGCCTGGACACTTGCGTCCTAACGCTGCCCCGACAGCACGCGAGGACGTGCATTGACGTGGTGCCGGAAACCATGCCCGCGCGGGTATAATAACACGCTGACACGGGAATGGCAAGGCTTGGGCGGGCACGCATCCGCTCAGGCCCTTTTGCGTGTTCGGCAGTGTCACCCAGGACGTTTGTAGAAAGTTCGGTGCCGATGGATTTGCACGGTTTGCCCGCACTCGCGCGGGAATATCCCATATATATGGACATGGCCGCGCGCATGGCGCGGGGTGAAACGGTGCAGGTGGAGGGCCTGCCGGTCGCCGCAAAGGCACTGCTGCTGGCGCAGTGGACGCGCGACGGCGCAAGGCCATTAGTCATCATTACTTACAACATGGAGCAGGCCGAGCGGCTGGCATCCGACCTGCAAAGGTACGCCGTAGAAAAAGTCGCGGTGCTGCCGTCGTCCACGGAAACGCTGTTCTTCACCGAAGGGGCGCCGGACATGGGCGCGCTGGGGCGGCGCACGTCCGCATTGCAGGCGTTGGCGTGCAAAGAGGCAAGGATCATAGTCGGGCCGGTGGGCGCGTGGCTTCAGCGTACCGTGCCTGCCGAGTTGTTAGCCAACAGGCGCGTGGAACTCGTCGCTGACCAGACTGCGGACATTGGCGCATTGGAAAAGTCGCTTGTAGAATACGGCTACGAACGCGTGGAAGCTGTCGAGCAGCCCGGCCAATGGACCCGGCGCGGCGGCATCCTAGACCTGTTCCCCGGCGACGCATCACAGCCGTACCGCATAGATTTCTTCGGCGACGACGTGGAAAGCATCCGGCCCTTTGACGTGGAGTCGCAGCGCAGCGCGGGGCGCGTGGAGCGCGTCACTGTCACGCCCATCCGCGAGATTGTGTTTGACGACGCACTTGTAAAAGATGCCGCTGCCCAATTAACGCGTGAATTGCCCGCCCGCGTCAAAGCCCTGCGGCAGGCCAACGAGGAAGGCAAAGGCGGCGAACACGGCGAGCGATTGGAAGAGCGCATTGAAGGCGACATTGCCCAGTTACAGGCCCACGCTTATTTTGAACGGCTTGAGTATTATCTGCCGTATCTGTTCCCCCAATCGGTGTGTGCCCTGGATTACGTGTCCGCCGACGCCGTCGTTGTTTTGGATGAACCCAGCCAGGCCCGCGCGCGGCAGGAACAAACCGAGCGCGAGATTGGGGAAATCAGCGAGACCCGCGCCGCCCGTGGCGAGCTTCTCTCTCCGCTCGTGCCGCATGCCTGCGACTTTGCGCGCGTTGCCCAAGCGGTCACCGATGCCCCCGCCGCTGTCCTGTTTTCCCTCTTATCGCGGGGCACGGAGGGGATCAAGGCCGACAAGACATTGGTGACACAAGCAGGCGCGATGGAAACATTCGCCGCCCGTCTTCCCGCGTTCTTTGAAGCCGTGGATGGATGGCTGGGCGCGCGCTTCCAGGTGGTGATTGTCACCGAGCAGGCCGTGCGCATGCGCGAGCTGCTGGCCGAGCACAAGCTGCCGACATCCCCCGCCGAGCGATTGGACAGGGGCGAGGCCGGAGTGTATGTTTTGGACGGCGTGCTGCCGGGCGGCTTCAAGCTTCCCGAAGCCCGCGTCATGCTCGCGACCGACCTGGACATCTTCGGGCACGGCGTCCACCGCAAACAGCCGCGCCGGACGTTCAAAGAAGGCTTGAAAATCACCTCTTATCTGGAGTTGCGCGAGGGTGATTTCGTGGTGCATATCAACCACGGCATCGGGCGGTACGTGGGCATCTCGCGTCTCAAGGGACCCGACGGCGCGCAGCGCGATTACCTCTTGCTCCAGTACGCCGAGAACGACAAAGTGTACGTCCCGACCGACCAAGTCGACCGCGTGCAGAAGTATATCGGGAGCGCGGACAGCCCGCCCGAGATTACTCGCCTGAACAGCGGCGAATGGACGCGGGCCACCAACAAAGCCAAAAGGCAAGTGCAGGAAATGGCCGCCGACCTCATCAAACTGTATGCGGCGCGCAAGGCCGCGACCGGCCACGCCATGCTTCCCGACACGCCCTGGCAGACTGAGATGGAGGATGCCTTCCCTTACCAGGAGACCCCCGACCAATTGGCCGCCATTGAGGATGTCAAGCGCGACTTGGAAGACGACAAGCCGATGGACAGGCTCATTTGCGGCGATGTCGGCTACGGCAAAACTGAAGTTGCTATCCGAGCGGCGTTCAAAGTCGTGAATGGGGGCCGTCAGGTTGCCGTTTTATGTCCCACCACCATTCTCGCGCAGCAGCACCTCAAAACGTTTCGTGAGCGTCTCGCCGCTTATCCCGTCAACATCCAGATGCTGTCGCGCTTTGTGTCCAAAGCCGAGGCGGCGGAAACACTGCGGGGTTTGGAAGACAGCACGGTAGATATTGTTATCGGGACGCATAAGTTGTTGGGCAAAGATGTGAAGTTTCACAAGCTCGGTTTGCTTGTCGTGGATGAAGAGCAGCGATTCGGCGTCACTCACAAAGAGCGCATCAAGCAGATGAAAAAGACCGTGGATGTGCTGACGCTCACGGCGACCCCCATCCCGCGCACGCTGCACATGTCCCTATCGGGCATTCGCGACATGTCGCTGATTGACGACCCCCCGGAAGGCCGCAAGCCCATCAAGACATTTGTCAAAGAATACGACGATGAACTGGTGCGCGAGGTGATCCTGCGCGAGCTCGACCGGGGCGGCCAAATCTACTTTCTGCACAACCGCGTGGAAAGCATTTCGCACATCGCCGAAAAGCTGCGGCGTTTGGTGCCCGCCGCAACGGTAGAGTTTGCGCACGGCCAGATGCACGAAGACGATCTGGAAGACGTGATGGTGCGCTTTTCCAACGGCGAGTTCAAGATATTAGTCTGCACGACCATCGTGGAAAGCGGACTGGACATCGGCAACGTCAACACCATCATCGTGGACAACGCCGACAAGCTCGGACTGGCGCAGTTGTACCAGCTTCGCGGACGCATTGGGCGCTCCAACCGCCAAGGCTACGCCTATCTCATGTTCCGCAAAGACAAGCAATTGACCGAAGTCGCCGAAAAGCGACTGGGCGCGTTGCAGGAGTTCTCGGACCTTGGCAGCGGCTACAAAGTGGCCCTGCGCGACCTGGAAATACGCGGCGCGGGCAACCTGCTCGGCGCGGCTCAATCGGGGACGGTGTCCACTGTCGGCTTTGACTTATACACGCAACTGCTCTCCCAGGCCATCAACGAAATGCGCGGGGAAGAAACCGAAACCGAACGCGACCTGCCCAATGTCGCCCTGCCCCTGGATGCCCTCATTCCCGCCGCGTACATTCCCAGCGAGGGCGAGCGCATTCTGATGTACAAGAAACTCGCCGCCGTGCGCAGCAATGACGCCGTTGCGCGCGTCCAAGAAGAACTCGAAGATCGCTACGGCGACCCCCCCAAAGTGGTCTGGAACCTACTCGCCATCCTGCGCCTGCGTTTGCGCTGCAAAGAAGTGGGCATCGGCAGCATCGTCGCCGAGAAGCGCCGCGTCGCCATTCGCTTTGCGGGCACCCATTTGCTCGCCGACGCCATCAAAAAGCTGGCGCGCGCCTTTATGCAGCACCAGTTCCTCCCCGATGTCGTGTTCCTCGCCACTTCGGATGTCCCCGCCAAGATGCTGCAAGCTGTCGAGGAGATGGTGGAAGTGCTGGCCGCCGCCCTGCCGCCCGTCCTCAAGCCCGAAAAGCCCATTGCCGCGAAACGTCCCGCGCCCGCTGCCGCTTTGCCCGGCAATGGTGCTCCCAAGCCGCCCAAGCCCAAGCCTGCCGCGAGCAGTCCCACTCCCTCCGACACTGCCGACAGCAAAGAGCGCAACCTAGTCAGCAATCAAGTCTCCGCCCGGCGGCGCGGCACATACAACCGGGGCCGATAGGCTATCTTTCTCCACCCGGCAAGCGCCATGCTTTTTACAATAAAGAGCACGGCGTTTGTTTGCGTGTTGGTCTTTTCCGTCCTCGCAGACTATGGGAAAGGTACAATGGGTTATGCGTCTTTTAATGTGTTCCCCTGACTTGTTTGATGTCACCTATGAGATCAATGCGTGGATGAAGATCGTCAATAAACCCGACCTGGACAAAGCGCGGGTGCAATGGCATGCCCTGCGCCATATCCTCGCCCACGAGATCAGGGCTGACGTGCATTTGCTGACGCCGCAGCCGGGCTGGCCGGACATGGTCTTCACGGCGAACGCCGGCATTGCGCGGGGCAATGTTTTCGTGCCGTCGCGCTTTCGCTTCGCCGAGCGTCAAGGGGAAGTGCCGTTTTTTGCCGATTGGTTCGCCGCGCACGGCTTTCGCATCATGCCCTTGCCGGACGGTGTCCCCGGCGCGTTTGAGGGCGAGGGCGACGCGCTGTTCTTTGGAGATGTGCTGCTGGCCGGGCATCGCCAGCGGTCGGATGAAAGCGTGTACGCGAGTTTGGGCGACATTCTGGGCTGCCGCGTCGTGCCTTTAGAATTGACCGACACGCGCTGGTACCATTTGGACACCTGCCTAATCCCCATTCGCGCCGATTTGCTGGCGTATTACCCCCCTGCGTTTGACGCCGCCGCCAATGCCGTCTTGGAAGCCTTGCCCGCTGACAAAATCCTCCTTACTGAACCCGACGCCCTGCGCTTCGGCGGCAATGCAGTCGTGCTGGGCGACCAAATCGTGATGAACACGGGCTGCGATACGCTCAGGATCGCATTGGAAGCGCGTGGCTGCACCGTGTTCGCCACCGACCTGTCGGAGTTCCTCAAGTCCGGCGGCTCCGCCAAGTGCCTGACCCTAGTGCTGGATCATTAAATCACAAAAAGCCCCCGCGCTAGGCGCGGGGGCTTTTGTTCGTTGCTAGTCTTCGTCGTCTTGGTTGGGATCGGCGGGCAGCGCGCCCATCATGCCGCTGTCCATGTCGGCCATCATAGCAGTGGCAAACCCGCTTTGCGTGCGCCGCGCGTCGTCAGGCAGCAAGGCGGCGCAAGCCGTGCCAAAGCGCGGCTTGGCGAATGGCAGGTGAGTGTCGCCACGAGCGAGAATGTGCGAGCCATTAGTCATGCCCGTAAGCGGGTCCAGTCCGTTCGGGTTGAGGTCGTCTCCGCCCCACTGTGTCCAAGCCCGCGCGTTGCAGTAGTGCCCGACAAATGCGCGCCGGAACCGGTCTAGGCTGAAGTTGGCCTTGCTGCGATGCAGCACATGGCCGCCGAAGAAGGCCACATCACCCGCTTTCATCGACGCTAAAAGCTGCGGGTAAGTGTCTGCCGTGCGCGCTAGGTCGTTGTTGTCGTCGTTCGGGTCGCTGACGCCCGTTACCTGCTGAATGCCCGCCAGCCCCGAATCCCCAAAGCCGTAGCCTTCACGCGGCGGGTAGACCGGCTCCGCATTGCTGCCGGCGGAAAACCACATGGCTCCGTTCATCTCGTCCACATCGTCAATGGCGACCCAAGCTCCGCACAGCGTATCCGGGTGGGTGGGGATATAGTAGCTGTCTTGATGCCAGCCCTGGCCGGGCTGACCCGGCCCTTTCAGGAACAGCATGGTTTGCAGGGCCAGCACGTCCGGCCCAATCAATGCTTCCAGCACGTCTAGGACACCGGGGTGCAGCATGTACCGCTCGTGCAGCGCGAGCTGCCGGTGCAGCATGTGGATACGCAAAAAGTACTGCGCTTTTTCCTGGGGGGATAGGTGCGCGGGCGGCGCTTCCAGGCCCTGAATGGCGACGCCGCTCGATGTGTTGCGGTCGGTCATTTCCATGGTCTGCTCGGGCAGGCGTCCCTGCATCAGGTCTTCCGTGTGCTGCCGCAATTCGGCCACTTCGTGCGGGGCAACCAGCCCGCGCACGATTAAAAAGCCGTCCCTGCGAAACTTGCGATATTCTTCCACGGACAAAGGACGGCGCGTTTGTTCTTGGCTTTGGATGGGTAACTGCGTTTCTTGTATGGCCGGCATGGTTTTGTTCCTCTCGTTCCTGTTCCTGAAGAAGCTATTGCTTTTATTATTCCCCGAAACAAGGCCAATCGCAATGCCCGGCGTTGGCTCTGTTATGTCCAAAATTGATGTGACCCGTCAGCGCATCAATTGCAGGCTGCGAGGCAGGGGCAGCGAATTGCCGCTTTGCACGGCGTGACGGACTTCCAGCGGTGTCTGCCCAAACGCGGCCTTGAAACGGCGCGAAAAGTGGAATGGGCTGGCAAAGCCGCACAGCATGGCGACTTCGCCCACGGAATAATTGCTGCGGCACAGCAAGGTCACCGCCCGGTCCAGGCGGGCCAGGCGCACGGTTTCGGCGGGGGAATGCCCGGTTGCCGCTTTGAAGATGCGGCACAGGTGCGCCGGGGTCACGCAGGCCGCACCGGCCATGTCGCCCAAAGTGATCTCCTGTTCGGGATGCGCTTCCAACTGGGCGTGCAGGAATGTCCACGCGCTCTCTACGGCATCCGGCCACGGCGCGCGCGCCAGATCGCCCGCCGCCAGGCTGCCGCCGACAAAGGCCGTCAAACCGAGGGCGACTGTCAAGCGCGCCTGCCCTAAATCTTCCGTGCCGTGCTGAGACAATAAATGACGAAACAGCGGGCGCAGGATGTCCTCGCCCTGCGGCAGGCGCACCAGCGGCCACTGATCGGGGGCGGGCCAGTGCAATGGCGTGTGATGCACGGCGAAATGAAAGAAGGCATGACGCGTACGCCGGTGCGTGTCCCACACAAAGCTGTCGGTCGCATGGGGGCGGCACAGCACCAGCGACCCCTGCGGCGCTTCGGTGACCGTGCCGTTGCGTCGATACTGCGCGTCGCCTTCCAGCATCCACACAAACTCATAATCGCGCATGACGCGCGGTCCGAACGCTGCACCGGGCGGGTACACAGCTACGCCCAATGCGGACGGTGCGGAAACATCCAGGTCAGGCATCATCGCGGGCAGCCCTTTGTCGTCCTTGCACACATGCGCGGCTTGCGCCTCTTATCCCAATGTCAGGAATAAAACTCCGGCATATGCTTCAGCGTCGGCCATTGCTCGGCATCGTGCCCATAGACTATCAGCGTGACCCCCTCGCGCCGGGCGACTTCGGCCACTTTGCGCGTGCTGGCGCGGACTTCGGTCTCATCTTCATCCACAGGAAGCAGGGCGCGCGTGTCCGGGTCACTGAAGGACGCGGCGGGCACGGCGTCAATGGCAAGCAGTGTGGGGCCGGTGTCGGGCAGGCGCACGAGCACCGACTGATGCCCCACCACATGGCCGCTGGTTTCCAGCAGCTCAATGCCGGGCAGCAGGGTCGTATCGCCGTCCACGAGGCGCACGCGCGCGGCGGGCATATCCCAATGCGCGCGGACAATGGCGGCACGCGGATACCCGGCTTTGGCGGCTTCATAATGCCGCCGCTGCACCACCATCTCGGCGTGGGGAAACAAGTCATGGCTGCCCGCATGGTCGGCGTCAAAGTGCGTTGCGATTAGAATATCAATGTCGCCCGGCTGAAGGCCGATGGACGCCAGGTGGCTGACGATAAAGTCTTTCGGGCGCATTTCTACTTGCAGGCCGCCCAGCACCATCGGGTCGGGCGGGTGCTCAATGAAGCTGTGCGGAAACCCGCTGTCCACAAGAACGTTCCTGCCGTCATCGGTTTGTATCAAATAACCCAGTACAGGGATGCTGTGCGGCTGGAGCAGTGCCAGCAGCATCAGATAAAGTTTCATGTGCCTTTACTTTTATCCTTTCAGCAACTGCAAGGTCAGCTCGCGTCGCCGCGTCCACTTGTCTTCGGATAGCGCGGGCACGGCATTGGCGGTGGAAATCGGCTCGGCCAGTGTCACCCACGACCGGCAGCCGCCGTATTCGGGCCGTGTGGGAATTGTCTGCGGCTGTGCCAGCGCAAACGCCCTCAACAAGAGCACGAAGACGGGCTTGTACGGCTCCCAATCGAAGCGTCCGTGGATAAACTGTGGACTCCAGATATGCTGGGGCATCAGGCGGGTCAAGGTCTCCGGCGACCCGACACGCACGACATCGGTTGCCTGCGCGAACGCTTCAATCCGAATATGATTGACATCCGTCTTGCGGCTTTCTTCTTCCCTTAGCCACTGCCCGAAACATGGCTGCAAGTCGCCTGCGCGCTCGGTTTCGTGCGCATACGTCGGGTACAGCAGGAACGTGTCGGCGCGCAGGTCAAAGTCTCCAGTGTCTTCGATAATGCCGCCCTTGCGCAAAAGCACCAATTGATGCCCTTCCAGCAGGGCGCGCTGCGTGACGGCCCATTCTTTCAATGCAAGTGCAAGTTCTAGTGGCGGCATGTGTTTTCTTTCTTCCTCAGTGTTGTTAATTTAATACGTGCAGAGAAGCCCCCTCGCCCAGTTCCCCGCTATGGAGGCCCTGCGATACGAAGTAATGCTTTAGCATACTAAGTAGTCAGGCAAAAGAAAGTTGGTATTTTGTCCCCACCTGAGCCAGTATGTCCGTGACGCTCTGGCAGAGCGTTTGGAAGTCAGCATACGCTTCAGGAGCCAGCCAGCGGTACTTCATCATGC